>OMGG01000569.1_pt1 | contig 22260 bp, 23 predicted proteins | sample 1645891 | NCBI WGS metagenome assembly OMGG01 (sample SAMN05578587, study PRJEB25193) | human gut metagenome | biome: Human Microbiome; feature: human-associated habitat; material: feces | host: Homo sapiens | place: USA:Birmingham
GTAAAACTTCTGGCAAGCTGGGCACGCCAGCGTGGAGAGCAGGTGCGATAATTTCTCTTTTGGTTATTGCTGCATCATGGTATAATATAGGTGTTTCCCAGAATGTTGCATGAAAGAATGGTGACGGTGATGACGCGGAAGGAAGAAATTTTGTACATGCAAACGCGGCTCCTGCGTTTGGCTGCAAGCCACTGGAGCCATTCAGATGATGAAATACAATCGATTTTTGTAAAATACGGTGTGTATGAATATATAGAGGATGGATACGAGCTGTTTCATTTGGAGGGCGACGAAGCGGTGCTGCAGGAAATTGCAGAGATGCTGAAAAGAAAAGGTGTGGATTTGAAATGATCTTACATTCCGGAATAACACTTTATCATGGGAGCTATGTGGCAGTTGAAAAACCAGAGCTGGAGAGGTGTTATCCATATAAAGATTTTGGGCGTGGCTTCTATTTAACGACATCACAGGAGCAGGCGGTATCGTTTGTCCGCAGTTCTGTTGCAAAAGCAGCAGGCCGGGGAGATGTGCAGCCGAATACAAAATGGGGTTTTGTGTCCAAGTATATATTTCAGGCAGATATCAATATTAAAATTCATGAATTCCCAAATGCGGATGCGGCCTGGCTGCATTGCGTTGCTTCACACCGCCGTCCCACGTTATCTGTTGACTGGGCGGCTGAGTGGCAGGATTACGACATTTTGGCTGGAAAGGTGGCCAATGACAGAACAAACCCGACGATTACAGCATATTTGGCAGGGTTGTTTGGAGAAGTCGGCTCAATGCGTGCGGACGAACAATGTGTGTCGATGCTCATGCCGGAAAATCTGGAAAATCAAATCTGTCTGCGGACATCTGCCGCGTTGGCCTGCATTTCTTTTGAGGGGAGCGAAAAAGTAGTATGCAGATAAAGAAAGAGGCTCCATCGGCGGTAGAAGCAGCGATGGAGCTTACTGCGGTAATGGCCGTAAGTCAAATTGCGCAACAGGAAAAGAAGCCCGAAACAGAAGTGCTGAAAAGCTTTATGAATTCAAACACAGCGAAAATGCTTTTCGATGACGAAACGAAGCTCTGGCACAACGGTCCTGCATATGTTGCATATGAATATCTAAAAGAATGCAAAAGAAGAAAAAACAGCTGAAGTGCATTATCCTGTAGGAATGTATTTCATTCATCAAAAGGGCCGAAAGGCCCTTTTTCTATTGGTCTGAAACGAGGTGTGAAGCGAATTTGAAAGTTTTGATCGTAGAGCCGGGGTATTCGCCCTATGAGGCGGACATAGAGAATACACCCGCATCCCTTACGGCGGTTTTGGAGTCGGAACAGTATACCGCAGCGTTCCCCTTTGACAATACGGTGATCGCCGCGGTGTACGGAGGGGATGCAGAAAAGCCGTACAACCGGACGCTGGGCAGCATCGGCCTTGTACAGGGGCGGTTCATCGTGTGCGGCAGCAGAAGGGGCCGGTTTGTGGGGCTGACGCGGGAGCAGGCGCAGCGGTATTCGCGGCGTCTGCACTTTCCGGAAAAATTTGAAGAAAGGGACGGGCGGCTGTACTCGCTGCCCTGCGACCCGAAAATAAAACCAAAGGACGAGCGGCTGGGCAATCCCGGCCGCTTTTCCTTTTTTGAGAGGTAAAGGAAAATGGAACAGGAAGAATACATCGTGGACGGGCACAGGGTGACGCACAGCGTACATCTTGGCGACAGAGAAATATTCCTTGCGGTGCAGCAGGATGCGCCGCTCCCGTTCTATGTGGGGTACATGGAGGTGAGCTATGAGCTGGGCTTTGCCCGGTTCAGCGGAATAGAGGGCACAACGGAATATACAGAAGCCTGGGAGATGTTCATCTAGCGCCTGCAAAAGCAGATCGAACAGGTCCGCGCGCAGCGCCAGGAACACCATGCGCCGCAGCTCCTGACGGAGGCTGACTGCATCCGTGACAGCCGCGCGGGTGATTACGAGGGCAAGGTGCTTGTAATGCGCCCCGGCGTTCTGCGCCCGGAATACTGGAACGCGGCCCATCAGCTGTATTTTGCAGTGGGCGGCAACGGCGCGCGTGCCGGCGGCCACGGCACAAAGGTGTTCTGCATCAACATATATACCGGGGAGCATACATATATCCGCCGCACGGACGTAATGGGGGCTGTCAAGCCGGACCGTCTGCCCGGCTGGGCAAAGGAAAAGGCCGCCGCGCTGCGGCAGGACTACCAGCGTGAAAAGGCCGCTGAAAAACAGCGGTTGGAGGAATTTTTGACGGCACGCAGGGAAAAGGAAACAGGCGAAGCCCTGCGCCGCCCACGGGCGGCGCAGACACGCGGAAGGGAAAAAGGCGGGGAGCGATGATGGAGCTGGAAATCCAAACGATGCAGCCGGGGGAACGGCTGTACGCATACAGGCAGAGCACGCAGCTTGAGGGCCAGACAGGCGGCGTCGGATATCTGCGCGGAGACTTTGGTAAGGATGGCCGGGAATTTTTCACCACCTAGGAGGACGGACCCGGCCGGTACAAAACAGATGCGTTCAGACAGGAGTTCGACCGGGTGGTCAATACCCTGCGGCAGCCCGGCGGCCTGTTTTCCGGCAGAAGTGAAATGGCGCGCATCTGCCACGACCACGCAGACGCAGGCTTTGACGGAAACTACTGCAGGGAATACGGATTTCGGATCAACACACAGCAGTACAGCTATCTGCTGCGCTGCCATACCGATCCGGGCGACTACAATTTCTATTTGTTCGCGTATATGACGGAGCATCTGGACCGGCACATGGAGAATGCCGGGCGCGGTATCCGCTTCATCACGCCGGACTGCAAAGAGCTGTTCCGAATCCCGGACGGCGATAAGGTCCGGATCACATGGAGCGACGGGGAACGGATCGAGCGAACCTGCAGATATATTGACGACTGCCATCTGGAGCTGGGCCGGGGCATGGACGGCATCCGGCACATCTGCCAGCTTGCGGAGCAGATCCAGCAAAACGGCGGCACGGTCATCCCGCTGCGTTCGTCCCTGCCGGAGCATTGCTACAACCTCCTGCCCAGCACGGGCGGGATCATCCTTGTTAAAAAGGGAGAAACCGGCTTTTTCAAAACCGATCTTCCAGACATGGGGCGGGAGAAGAACCGCGCGCTCGTTTTGGAGGCAAACGAAAAGCTGGGTGTGAGCCGCGCCCAGGCCGAGGCGATGTTGGCAGGCTCGATGTTCGGCTGGCAGACACAGGCCGCAGACCCGTGCAGCTATGACGAACAGGGACGCATGAAAGCCCCGAAGCAGAGAACCCAAAAAGAACGGGGCGAAGCCCGGTGAAAAACGAAAACAGGAGATGAGAGGTGATGCCGGTGAACAGGCAGACCGTCCGGGAGCTGTCCCGGACAACGCTGTACAACATTACGAGCAGCGGGCAGGCGTGGCGGGCGTTCCTGGACGCCGCGGCGCGTCTGTACAAATACAGCTTTCCGGAGCAGGTGTTAATCTACGCGCAGGAGCCGGAGGCGACGGCGTGCGCGGCGAAGGAGGTGTGGTATACGCGGATGAAGCGGAGCCTGCGTCCGGACGCGCAGGCCATCGCGCTGCCGGACCCGCACAGCCATTTCGGGCGTCTCAAATACGTGTTTGACGTCAGGGAAACGCAGCCGCTGCCGGGCGCGCCGGAGTTCCGGCAATGGAGCCTGCCGTTTGAAGCGCTGGAGCGTGTGACGGACAGGCTGGGACAGGAATATGGAATTTCCCGGGAACCCGTGGTGGCGGACCGCGTTTACGCGCTTGTGATGAACGCGCCGCGGGAGCTGTATCCGATGCAGCTGACGGCGATGCTGCGTGCGGCGGACGCAGAAGGCCGATGGTCCGGGCAGGACGACGCCGCGCTGGCCCGGCAGTTCCACCAGTTCGTGGCGGACAGCGCGGCATACATGGTGGGCGTCCGTGTTGGCATTGGAACGGGTGCGGTCACGTCGGACGCGCTGGAAAGCATCACGCGCTTCAACAGCTCCGGATTGGCCGCACTCGCGGGAACCTATGCCAGCCGTCTGGCCGCGTCGGTGCTGCGGGATGTCGAACGCGCGGCCAGGGAAAACGACAGGCTTGCATTTCCGGCCCGCGGCGTGCAGAATGAAGGCAGAGAGGAATTTTCACATGCGGCTGAAGCTGCAAAGGAGGTACAGGACAATGACATATACAACACGGAACGGAGTGCGCTACCCGGACCTGATGCTGGAGGAACCGGAGGCAGCACCGGGCAAATACGGCCTGCTGCGCCTCCGATACCTGGAGAAAAGCGACCCCGACCAGCTGAACATCCTGCTGCTGGAGGGCGCGCTGAACAGCCATCTGGCGCAGATCGACCGTCAGGTGCGCGGGCAGGTGGAGCAGACGATGGAGCGTCTGGTACAGCGCACAAGGCTGCCGGACAAACAGACGGACCCGCTTGGCTGGGCCGGGACGATGAACAGCCTGCGCCAGCAGGCGGAGGAAACGGCGATGGAGCTGATTTACGGCAGCTGAGCCTGTTCCCGGCAGAAGAAGAGATACAGGAAACAGGGCGTTCCGGCACGGAGCGTCCTGTTTCTTTGTCTCCGGACGAAATAGACGATATTTTGCGCTGTGACAGGGAATACAAAAAAGGATACAAAAAAGAGGATATCGAATCCCTTTTCAGCACCACCATGGATATGCAGGAGCGCAAAGCCTTTCTGGCGGACGCCATGGGACATATATATACGGAGCTGTTCATCGGAAACCACCGTTACGGATACTGCAACCGGGGCAACGGCACAGTGGAATTCTGGCGCGGCGGTTATCTGTCCGCGCGGGCGAAAACAACGCTCACGCTGTTGGAAGTGGCGGAGCGCGCGGCGCAGCTCATTGAACAGGGAACATACCGGCGCGAGGCCCCGCCCGCCGCATTTCCCATCGTGGAGGACGCGAGGGAGGAGCAAGCGGATGGAACGGAGGCCCCGAAAACGGCGCGGGCCGGGTTCAGCGAAGCTGAGATCAACGCGGTGCTCTGCCATGGCTCCGGTTTTTCGAAGGGGAAATTCCGCATTGCCGAATGGTATGAGGGAAAGCACACGGAAAAGGAGACCGCGGATTTTTTGAAGCACGAATACGGCGTCGGCGGGATGACATGGACATTTCCGGACGGCACACACGGCAGTGTGGACTACAACATGTACGGCAGGCCGGGCATTTCCGTGATACGCGGCACGGGTATGGACGCACCGTACCAGCTTTTGAAATGGCCGGAGGCGGCCCGGCGCATCGGACGGCTTGTGAAAGACGGCCTGTACCTGACGGACGAGGAAGAACAGCAATATCCAGAATGGAAGCGGGAAAAACAGGCGCAAAAGTTGAAAGCCGTGCGGCGGGATGCTGCCCGCGAGCCGCCCGCCCCGCAGCGTCCCTGTGCTGTGGACGACACCGTATACCTGGAGGACGGCAAGGCGTTCCGCATCGTGGAGATCAGCGGGGACGGCGTCCGCCTGGAGGACGCGGATTTTCCGCTGCTCATGCGGAAGGAAAGCATGGAAGCCTTTGCAGCGCTGCTCCGGGCGGACACGCGCAACGCGCAGCTTTTGCCGCCCGGTCCGGCGAGCGGGCAGGCTGTGTACACAGAAGCCCCGCGGGACCTTTCGCTGCCTTTCAGCGGGGACCGTTATCTGGACCTGAAGGATCAATACAACCGTTACGCGCTGGGCTGCGGAAACGATGCGTATTTTTTGTTTTACGACGAGGACGCGCGCGTTGTATCGGGAGCGCTGCACACAAAGGTGCTGCATGCCGATGTGCCGCCGCTGGGCGAAGTGGATGTTACGGGCTTCCTTAAAGAACAATGGCCCGCATATTTGAAAAAGCTGCTGTGCGCGGGCGTGGATACGGCGCTGTTTGAGCCGGGCGCGGGCCAGCCGGAGCCGGTCAGGCTGTGCCGTGCGGCAGAGGCGCTGCCGCGGGGCGGCATCATCGAGATCGAGGGCCGGGAGCACAGCATCACGGAAGTCAATTTCAAGTCGCGGACGGTCATTCTCAAGGACATGGAGCCGGAGCTGGGCCAGCCGCGGTATACGACGATGGACGTGTCCAGCGCCTATGACGCATTTCAGGAGGACGGCCAGCGGATGGCGGAGCTGCCGCAGGCGGCACAGGTACAGAAGGATACCCCGCCTGTGCCAAAGCTGGATTACCGCTATCCCACGGAGAATGCATCTCCGGTCGGCCCCAAGGCGCGGTTTGCGCTGAATGCCGCGGCCATCGGGACCCTGCGCCGTATCGAGGACGAGGGCCGTCTGGCCACGGCGGAGGAACAGGGCATATTGGCGCGGTATGTGGGATGGGGCGGCCTTGCGGACGCCTTTGACGGAGAAAAAACCGAATGGGCGCAGGAGTACGCACAATTAAAATCCCTGTTGGATGAATCGGAATACATGGCGGCGCGCGCATCCACACTGACGGCATTCTACACGCCGCCCACGGTGATACGGGCTATGTACAGCGCGCTGGAACGCTGGGGCGTGACGGGCGGAAACATTCTGGAGCCGTCCATGGGTGTGGGCGCGTTTTTCGGCTGCCGCCCGGAGCAGTTTGATACAAACCCCACCGGGCTTTACGGCGTGGAGCTGGACCATATTTCCGCGCGCATTGCAGGGCAGCTCTACCAGTCGGCGCACATCTATGCCTGCGGCTACGAGAAAACGGCACTGCCGGACAGCTTCTTTGACTGCGCCGTGGGCAATGTTCCGTTCGGCAGCTTCGGCGTACATGACACGCGGTACGACCGGGAGCATTGGCTCATCCATGATTACTTTTTCGGCAAGACCATCGACAAGGTGCGCACGGGCGGTATCATCGCGTTCATCACCTCAAGCGGCACGCTGGACAAGGCGTCAGGCAATGTGCGGCGGTACATCGCCCAGCGGTGCGAATTGATCGGCGCGGTACGCCTGCCCAGCGACACGTTCCGCCAGAGCGCGGGCACAGAGGTGACGTCGGATATCCTGTTCCTGCAAAAGCGCGAACGCATGGCGGACCGGGATGAACCGTGGCTGCATGTGGGAAAGACCGGGGACGGCGTGCCCATCAACCAGTATTTTGTGGAGCATCCGGAAATGGTGCTGGGCGATATGGTGATGGAAAGCGGCCCGTTCGGCCCCCGCTCCGTTTGCCGCCCGCGTCCGGGACAGGACCTGGGCGCGGCGCTGCACGCCGCGCTGGAAGGGCTGGACGCACGGCTCCCGGCGGCGCTACCGCTGGAACAGGCGGAACAGGAGATCGAGGCGCTGCCCGCGGACCCGGATGTGCGCAATTACAGCTTCACGGAGGTGGACGGCAGGCTGTACTTCCGGGAAAACTCCGTCATGCGCGCGGTGGAGCTGGACGGGGCGAATACGCGCCGCGTGCGGGAGCTGATCGCGCTGCGCGGCCAGACGCGCAGGCTCATGCAGGTACAGCTTGACGGGTGCGGAGACGCGGCGGTACAGCTGGAGCAGGACAGGCTGAACCGGCTGTACGACAATTTTGTGCGGCGGTATGGCCGCATCAACAGCCGTGGGAACGCGGGCGTATTCCGGGACGACAGCGGATATTTCCTTCTGTGCGCGCTGGAGGTGTTCGATGACGAAGGAAACTTCAAGTGCAAATCGGACATGTTCACAAAGCGCACCATCCAGGCGCGCAGGCCCGCGACCGAGGTGGGGACAGCCAGCGAAGCGCTGGCTGTTTCCATTTCCGAACGCGCGTGCGTGGACCTTCCATATATGGCGCAGCTCCTGCGCACGGAGGACCAGGACGGGATCATCCGTGCATTGCAGGGCGCTATTTTTCGAGACCCGTCGCGCGTGCGGGAGGGTATCCCGGAAAGCGGCTGGGTGACGGCGGACGAATACCTGTCCGGGAATGTGCGGGAAAAGCTGCACACGGCACAAAAAGCGGCGGAAGCGGATGCGGCGTATGTAGTCAATGTATCCGCTCTGGAGCAGGTGCAGCCCGCGCCCGTTGAAGCCGGGGACATCGAGGTGCATCTGGGCGCTACATGGATACCGGTGGATGTTGTGAAGGATTTCATGGTGGAGCTGCTGGAGCCGTCCTGGAATGCCGCAGCGGTGATGGAAGTGATATATGTCTCATACACAGGCCAGTGGAACATCACAAACAAGGCAAAGGGCGCGGCGGCCAATGTGAAAGCAAACGAGACATATGGTACAGAGCGCATCAACGGATTTCACATTCTGGAAGCGTCGCTGAATATGCGCACGGTAAAGGTGTACGACACAAAATACGACACCGTATCCTGCCGGGAAATACGGGTTCTGAACAAAAACGAAACGATACTGGCGCAGCAGAAGCAGGACGCCATCAGGCAGGCGTTCCGCGACTGGCTCTTTAAAGACCCGGCCCGCCGTGAACGCCTTGTGAAGCTGTACAACGAAAAATTCAATTGCCTGCGCGGGCGGGCGTATGACGGCAGCCATATTTCCTTTCACGGCATGTCGCCGGAGATCGTGCTGCGGGAGCACCAGCGCAACGCCGTGGCGCGCATCCTTTACGGCGGCAACACGCTGCTTGCACACGTTGTCGGGGCCGGGAAGACCTACACGATGGCAGCGGCGGCGATGGAGGCCAAACGCCTGGGGTTGTGCAGCAAAAGCCTAGTCGTTGTGCCAAACCACCTGACGGAGCAATGGGGTGCGGAATGGCTCCAGCTGTATCCCGGCGCGAATATCCTTGTGGCCACGAAAGTGGATTTTGAAACCGCGAACCGGAAAAAATTCTGCGGGCGCATTGCCACGGGAGACTACGACGCGGTGATCATCGGGCATTCACAGCTTGAGAAGATCCCGCTGTCGGCGGAGCGGCAGGCGGCCATGCTCCAGCGCCAGATCGACGAGATCACCACGCAGCTTGGCCTTATGGACAGGGATACGCCGCGCTTTACGGTCAAGCAGATGGAACGGACGCGCAAGGGGCTGGAAACACGGCTGGAGCGTCTTAACGACGACAGCCGCAAGGATGATGTTGTGACCTTTGAAGAATTGGGCATTGACCGCCTTTTCATTGACGAGGCGCACAACTTTAAGAATCTTTTTTTGTACACAAAGCTGAGAAATGTGGCGGGTGTTGCGCAGACGGAAGCGAAGAAATCCAGCGACCTGTTTGCCAAATGCCAATATCTTGACGAGTTGACGGGCGGGCGCGGCGTGGTGTTTGCCACAGGCACGCCGATCTCCAACAGCATGGCGGAATTGTATACGATGATGCGGTATCTGCAATACGGTATGCTGCAGGACCGGGGCCTGACGCTGTTCGACGAATGGGCGTCCACGTTCGGGGAAGTGACTACATCGGTGGAGCTGAAGCCGGAGGGGACGGGATACCGGATGCGCACGCGGTTTTCCCGGTTCTACAATTTGCCGGAGCTGATGGCGCTGTGGCGCGAGGCGGCGGACATCCAGACAGCGGATATGCTGAATTTGCCTGTGCCGGAGGTGGAGCGGAAAAATGTTGTGGTAAAGCCCACAGACATCCAGCGGGAAATGGTGGCTGAACTGGGCGAACGCGCCGAGGCGGTGCGGAACGGGAATGTAGACCCCAGCGAGGACAATATGCTGAAAATTACAAACGATGGCCGCAAGCTGGCGCTGGACCAGCGGCTCATCGATCCGCTTCTGCCGGATGAGGCGGGCAGCAAGGTCAATGCCTCTGTGGAGGAGGTGTTCCGGCTCTGGCAGGAATTTGCATCCACCAAAGGGACACAGCTTGTATTCTGCGACCTGTCCACGCCAAAGGCTGAGAAGAAGATCAAATGCATGACGGACGGCGTGGCGGCGGTACAGGCGGCAGCGTTCAGCGTGTATGCCGATGTACGGGACAAGCTGATCGGGCACGGCGTGCCGCCCGGCGAGATCGCGTTCATTCATGACGCGGACAACGAAAAGAAAAAGGCGGAGCTGTTCGCAAAGGTGCGCTCGGGTAAGGTGCGCATCCTGCTGGGCAGCACGCAGAAAATGGGAGCGGGCACGAACGTGCAGACGCTGCTTGCAGCGGAGCATCATCTGGATGTGCCGTGGCGGCCAAGCGACATAGAGCAGCGTGAGGGCAGGGCCATCCGGCAGGGAAATACCAACAAAAAGGTGTTCATCCACCGCTATGTGACGGAAGGGACGTTTGACGCTTATTCGTGGCAGCTCATTGAGACAAAGCAGCGGTTCATATCCCAGGTGATGAGCGGCAAAGCGCCGTCCCGTTCCTGTGAGGACCTGGATGAAGCGGTGCTGTCCTATGGTGAGATCAAGGCGCTGTCCACAGGCAATCCGCATATTTTGGAGAAGGTACAGCTTGAAACGGACGTGACAAAGCTGCGGCTTTTGAAATCAAGCCATGTGTCCCAGCGGTACAGGCTGGAGGATATGCTGCTGCTGGAATATCCGCAGCAGCTTTTGGAGCGGCGGCAGAAGATCGGCGCCATTGAAAAGGACATCCCCCGGCGCGACGCGAACACACCGGAGGACAGGGAACAGTTTTTCATGACGGTCATGGGCCGGGAGTACACGGACAAGGCCGCGGCGGGCGCTGAGCTGCTGGCTTTGTGCCAGACGGTGGTGCAGCGCGGCGAAGCGATGGAAATAGGCTCATACCGCGGGTTTGCGATGCGGCTTGAATACCGTGCGATGGAACAGGCGTTTGTCGTGGGCTTGCGCGGCGCGGCCGTGTATTTCGCGGAGTTGGGCACGGATGTACAGGGTAACCTTGCCCGTCTCAACAATGCGCTGAACGGGATGGAAGCCCATTTGAAAAAGCTGACGCAGGAGATATCGGAGATCGAAAAGCAGCAGGAAAATACCCGGCAGGAGCTGGAGAAGCCGTTTGCACAGGAGCAGGAGCTGGCTGAAAAGGAAGCGCGGCTCTCGGCGGTGAACGCACTGCTGAACATCGACGGGAAGAACAGCATCCCGGATTTGATGGAGGATACGCTGGATATTGAGCCGCCGCAGCGGGCGGCGAAGGACTATGAGAGATAACGGAGGGAGCTTTATGAACAATACGGAACGATTGATCGGAAAAATGAATGATGAGCTGGCGGCTTTTGTGGCCGGGCTGGAGCGTCTGCCCGTACAGGATGTGATCGAAAAGGCGGGCGAAATTGCGGTGAAAACAGATATGGCGCTGCTGGTGGAAGAAGCGTTCCTTGGCCCAAAGGAAACAAAGGCGCTTTTGGCCATGCGCATGCCGCTGGAGTATTTGTATCAGGAGTACCTGAAAAAGGACACGGGCCTTTCCAATGTTCTGATCGACCATATGCAGGATGCGGCGGCAGATGAAGCCGGACGGCAGCGAAAAAGAAACCGGGAAAGAATTGCAGGCGAAGCCCGATAGAAAAAACGGAGGATACAGAACATGACAAAACAGCAGATGAAAGTGATTGCGCAGGCGGAGCATGAGATGTTTTGCCTGCGGGACCTTTTGGAGGGCAGCGTGCCCGCAAAGGTGATGAACAGGGCATATGAATATGTCATCAAGCAGGACCTGCTTTCCGTTTTACGGGAAACGCCGCTTACCCACCAGCAGCTTTCTGTTTTGGCGCCGCAGCGCAGGCCGCTGGATTTCCTTTACCTCCTGTGGCTGAAAACAGAATATTCGCACATCGACGCGCTGCGCAGGGCTGTGCGTCGCGAGACGCGGCGCATCTATCTCAAGCGCCAGACCGAGGCGTTCCGAAAAGAGCATCCGATGGGATGAATCTATTTGTAGGAGATGACGTGACACAATGGGTTATCAGGAAAGCCTTATATACATCCAACCGCAGGAACAGGTTGGGCAGATCGTAAAAGAGTATTTCATGGCGCGGCAGCAGGACCCCAGCGGGCGCTTCTTGGCGGACATTCCCGCCGCAGTCAGGCTGCAGGCCCCGCTGAAAGGCTGCCCGGCGGGTTCCGTGCTGCTTTGGGCAGCGGGCGAGCGCAGCAATAACATGCTGCAGGCGGCGATGCCGGACGATTGGAGACTGCCCGGATTTTGCACGGTGCGCACGATCCCGGTGGAGGATATACAGCATTTGCTTGACCATGCGGTCCGGGACGGGATCGAAAATGAGCACCTTGCATACAACAGAAGCTTTAAATATATGCCGCTGGACCTGTATTTTGTCGAATATGTGTCGATGCGGGAGCGGCGAAAAACGAACAGGGAAAAAGGAGGCGGCGGGCCGGAGCGGTAATTCGCTTCGGCCTTTTTCGATGGAACATCAAATGAGCTTTACAAAAAATGCGCCGGATGAAGAAGCCGTGCGCCTGCTCCGGTATTACGAGGGGCTGGCACTGCACTACGATGTGCGGGGCTATTGTGTTTGTACCAGTGAGGGAAAAGACAGCCGCGTGCTGGGGCATCTGATGCGCCGGGCTGGAGTGCGGCATTTTTATATGCATAGTGTTACAGGCATCGACCCGCCGGAGCTTGTCTATTTCCAGCGTGCAAATTTCCAGGCATACCGCGATCTGGGGTATCTGACCTATGACGTGATGTACCAGTACAGTATGTGGCAATTGATGCGCAGAAAGAAAATCCCGCCGCTGCGCAAGGTGCGATACTGCTGCGAGCATCTGAAAGAACGTCCGGTGCCGCAGCAGGGCCGGGCGATTCTATCGCTGGGCGTGCGCAAGTATGAGAGCGTGGGACGGAGGAAAAAGCGCGACGAGCTGGAGATCGCATCGGACAAAAAGCGCGGTGACAACATTATCATGCCGTTTGACAACAGTGAAAAGCGAAGGATATTCGAGACCTGCTATCAGGACAACCAGAGGAGAATCAACCCGCTGGCGTACTGGACGGATTCGGATATCTGGTCCTATTCCAAGGATGTAGGGTTAGAGCAGTGCGGCCTGTACAATGAGGGATTTGAGCGGCTTGGTTGTATCGGCTGCCCCATGGCGCGGCGCGCGGGGCGTGAGCAGGAGTTCCGCCGCTGGCCAAAATTCAAGGCGCAGTATCTGCGCACGTTTGGCCACATGCTGGAGGACAGGCGCACGCTTGGCCTGCCGGTTCTGGAATTTGCCAGCACGCCGGAGCAGTGGTTTGAATGGTGGCTGAACGACAAGGCGGCGGACAAAGCAGACGGGAACCAGCTTACGCTATGGGGATACGCAGAAGACCGCACGGCACAGCCTGCCCGGCTGCTTGACGATATTGCCTGGGAGCTTGGCGTGAATATTTCGGATTTGCGCCTTGTGCCGGAAACGAAGCGCCAGGCGCTGGACATTATGCGCCATATGCAGGAGAGAGAAAGATATCCGCTGCACATGTGGGAGGAAGCTGTCTGTTATCTCACAGGAGAGAAGGTACAGTTCGAGGATTATGAAAAAATCGGACTATATTTGAAAATATAGTCCGACGTGTAAAGTAAATATTGGATTAGTAATAGAATGGTTAGCAGGGCAGTACAGCGCCGCTTTCTCGGGACTTATGCCATGCGGCTAAATACAGCACCGGGCACAGAGGCACAAAGCTCTGTCTGCAAGACAAGCGTATTGTCATCCTGCACGGTAAACACGATCTCACGAATGTTATAGCATACGAAGCTTTCTGCAAAATCAACACTTTCCACAGTAAGGATGAGTGTGCCGTCAGTCTCAGCGTAGCGGCCTGTGAAAGTTCCCATTCCCTCCAAAAGATTTTCCCGAAACGTAGCCGTTCCGTCTGCTTCAAGGGTAAGCAGCGGACGGAAATCCTCATTTGTGTAATCGCCTGCTTCTGCAAAGACATAGGAAAGAGATGTGGAGGGTAGAGAAGAAGCCTCGGTGGACTGAGAAGTCTCAGAGGAATCAGCAGGTTCTTCCGGCAGCGATATCGCAGACGAGCCAGATGCAGACGCGGAATCTGACGCCGCAGACGTAGAGGCTGTCACACTGTTGCCGCTTGAAGCAGATGTGTCTGCGCACGCTGTCAACATCGCGGATGCAAGTGCAAGTGCTGCAGTGAGAGATGCTGCGCGAAGCCAATGATTGGTTTTCATAAGGAACTCCTTTGTTGTAGACGCTCTGCCGTATCTGGATTGTGAAGCATGGAAGCAGTCAAGATACGGTGCCGCTTTTTGCTTATATTTTAAAGTTGAAAAATATTGTTGTCAATGGAAATATGTGTCGGGATTTTTCAATCAGTTCGTCTGGTATGTTTCCTTTCGACAGGTAAAGGACAGCGCGTGCGCTGTCCTTGCAAGCACGGCAATTTGACGGCAAATTGCACGCTTGTTAGGGAGCAAGCTCCCTAAGACCCTCGCATTCCTTTCTTGATTCGATTCCAAAAATCGCATGACGTAGAGGACTTGTTTAATCTATCAATCAAAGGTGAAATTTCTCTTTCAATGCTCTCTTTAAGTAATTTAACAGCTTCAACAAATTCCTGACGGCTTGTTTCTGGAATTTTATCGTCTGTAATATAAATGCAGGAAAGAATATTTTCTTCATTTATTGCTTCAGAAGCAGTTTCCAGAAATGTGTTACAGTGCAGACAGATATTACCCATTATGTTTATTGTAGATGAGCTCAAATCATGAGACAACAAAACGTGTTCGGTCAGATGTTTTATATGTAAAGCTGATTCTATACAATATTGAGCATCCTGCCGCCAGGGCATTTTTAAATGTGGCCGATCCCAAGGTAAAGATAAAAGACGTTTGCTAGAAAGAATCCCTAAATAGGTTGAGATGAGTTTTTCCTCATCGGTTATTTCCCACGAAAGTCCACCGAATGGAAGAGAGATGCCGGTTATTTTTATTTCCATAAATATGACCTCATCTAATTAATTTTAAGTAAAAATGAGAAAATAAGACAACTGCTTTTTAAAGTATATAGGAATATTTGGGTGGTGTATATGGAGAAAACGTACAAAAAACTCAGTTTGCGCTTATCAAAATCGGAATATGAAAATTTACAGTCACAGCTTTATGTCAGTGGTATGAAGGGGGAACCGTATCTAAGAAAACTTTTGGCCAGTCAGGAAATAAAGCCGCGTCCAACAGAGGGGCAGCTCCGGCTCGTCCGTGAGATATCCGGGATCGCAAACAACATCAACCAGATCACGCGCCTTGCCAACACGGTCAAAAGCGTTTCCCCCACGCAGGTGGAGGAACTGCAGCGGCTGTGCAGCGAGGCGCTTTCGCTTGTAAGGGAGAGTCTGTGAATGGCATACACAAAAATATTTCCGATCCGCACCCGCCTTGACCGCCGTGTGCGCTATGCGCTCAACGGGAAAAAGACCGCGCTGGAAGCAGCGGCAGGCTATGCCCTGGATGCCGCCAAAACAGAAAGCGTCCTGTTCACGGACGCATTCAACTGCGGCCTTGCCGCGCCCTGCGCGGAAATGTACGCGACCAAACGGCGCTGGGGCAAGGACCAAAACAGGGTGCAGGGTTACCATATCATCCAGTCCTTCCGGCCCGGAGAGGTGACGCCGGAGCAGGCGCATGAGATCGGCTGTGAATTTGCCCGCCGATTTCTGGCCGGACGGTACGAAACCGTCATTGGCACGCATCTGGACAAAGCCCATCCGCATAACCACATCGTATTCAACGCCTGCTCGTATGCGGACGGCAGGATGTTCCGCAACGATTTCAACAACTACTACAACGGAATCCGCACGGTTTCGGACGCGCTCTGCCGCGAATACGGCCTTTCCGTCATTGAGCCGCAAAACAAAGGGAAGCAGTACCGGGAATGGCTGGACGAAAAGGAGAAAAAGCCCACCATGCACGGAATGGTAAAAGCGGATGTGGACGAAGTGCTTGCCGCCGCTGTCAGCTTCCAGACCTTTGTGTTTGGCCTTCAGCGGCGCGGATACATCGTCAAATACGGCCCGGAGATCAAATATATGGCGGTCCGCCATAAAACGGGCGGCAAGTTTTTGCGCTTGAAATCCCTGGGGCCGGAATACACCGAGGCGGCCATCCGCCAGCAGCTGGAGCAGCCGCCGCAGCTTCGGGCGCCCGCCGCGCCCGAAGCCCCGCCGCGCCCGGCGCGGCGAAACATGCGGAAAAAAGAAAATCAAAAGTCCTCTTCACGCCCGCGCAGGGCCTACCGCCTGCGCGGGCGCTTTGCGTCCGGGCGGGCCGGGTATTCCGGCTTTGCCGCCCTGACTTACCGATACCTGCACCTGCTGTGCAAGGTCCGGCGCAAACGCGCGCCCCGCCGTGTATCCTATGCGCTGCGCGGGGAGCTGCGCAGCTTCGACCGGTATCTGGCACAGCATAAGTTCCTGCTGGAACACAAAATTACGGACAGCGCCGCGCTCTGTGCGTACAGGGCGCAGACGAAAACAGAGATCGAACGCATGACGCACCGGCGTGCGGCGCTGTACCGGAAAAGGGGGGATTCATCCAATGGTATGAACCGGGCGGAGCTGTCCGCCGAAATCGACCGTCTGACCGCCGCGCTTCGGGCCATGCGCCGGGATATGCGCCTGTGCGAACAGATCGAGGCGGATATGGAGCATATCCGGGACCAGCTTGTACTGGCCCATACAGACGCGCAGCGGGAAGAAACGGAAAAACGAAGGGAGGTGAAGCGCGATGAATACGGGAGGTGAAGCGGCGGAGCGTCTGGTGCGGGACAGCCTGATGATCACGGAGGAGGCTGTGAAGCTGGCCGGGCTCGGCGCAAAAAACCTTGCGGCGATCCTGGTGGCTCTGGCCAAAGAAGAGGAAAAGACCCATGGCCCCACGCGTCTGACGCGTCTGCTGCGCAGCGGCGAGGAATTGAAGCTGCTGCCCATCAAGAGCGAAGACCTGCGGCAGTTCCGACAGCTTGCAAAGGAATACGGCGTCCTGTTCTGCCCGATCAAAAACAAATCTCTGGACAACGGGCTGAACGATATCCTGTTTCCGGCCAGCGCGGCGGCAAGCGTCAACCGCGTGCTGGAGCATATGGGCTATCCTGTGCCGCGGGAAAAGGCGGTGGAGGTAAAAAAAGAAGCCGCCCGCGGTCGGTCCGGCAGCGCCTCGCAGACACGCGGGCATGGCTCAGACAGCAATGCGAGGACGACTGCTACTGAACGTCCGTCCGTGCGTGCGGCCATCGACCGCCTGCAAAAGCAGGCGCGCACGCAGACGGATAACGCCGTCCGCACAGCGGTGCGGGACGAGCCGTATTTTGATTTGTAGGAGTGAAAAAGCTATGGCAAATATCGCAGACCTGATCGCAAACAGAAATCAGGAGCTTGAGGATTTCAAGCAGAAAAAACAGGAGGAGCGCACAGAGGCCTATGAGCGGCGTGACGCGGCGGTGATGGAGGTCACCTCGGACCCGGAAAAATACAGGGCGTTTCTGGACCTGCACGCGCAGACCATGTACAATGCGGCCAATACCGCCACAGTGTGGAAGCAGCGCCCCGGCGCAACGCAGCTTCTGCCGCGCAAAAAGTGGGCAGAGCTTGGGCGGAAAATACGCGAGGATGAGACGCCCGTACAGGTGTTCATGCGGGATACGCGCAGCGGGTACATCAAGCTGGACTATGTGTACGACAAGGCGCAGACCGCAGGCGACCCGGTTCCCGTGCGTGGGATACTGCGGGACGGAACGCCGGACATGGAAAAGGCGCTGGGCGCGCTGCTGCAAAGCAGCCCCGTGGAGGTGGTCGCGACAGCAGATATCTTCAGGGAGGCGGAATACCAGCCGGAGGAAAACCGCATCGCCATCCAGCCGGACCTTTCGGGCGCGGCATCGTTCCGCGCGCTGGCGCGCGAGATCGTCTATGCGCAGATCGGAACAGGGATGGAGGCGGGAGACTTTGACACGCGGCCCTATGAGCTGGACGCGCACAGCGTATGCTATGCGCTGTGCAGGCGGTACGGCGTCCCGGTGGAGCAGCCGGACTTTTCCGGCGTCGTACAGCAGTACGGGGAGCTGGAAGCGCCCGAACGCCTGAATATGCTGCGGGAGACCTGCGACCTTTCCAAGGTGCTGAACCGCAGCATTGAACGCGCGCTGGACCTGCGCCAGCGCAGCAAGGCGAAGAACGCCGTGCTGACCCGGTGAAGCCGCAGCGGGGCCGCACGGCCCGGTACATCCTGTGGGCGCTGGGCTTCCCGCTGGCATTGTGGCTCGCCGCGGCGCTGGCTGATGCGTTTTCCGGCGGCGCATCCCTGTCCAGGGTGCTCGCCCGTTTCTCCGTCTGCATGAACGCCCCGTTTTCGGTCCGCTGGACAGAGGATACGGGGCGTTTTCTGCTTCTGGCGGGGCTGCTGTATCCGGCGGGAGCCGTGGCCGTGGAATCCGGGCGCGGCAACCGCCGTCCGGGCGAAGAATACGGCAGTGCCCGGTGGGGCGACCCGCGGGCCATCGGAAAAAAGTACCGGGACGGGCGGCACAGGGAGAAAAACATCCTGATGACACAGCATGTCGCGCTGGGCCTGGATGGGCGCATCACAAAACGCAATACCCACCAGCTCATCGTCGGCGGCTCCGGAGCGGGCAAGACGCGGTATTTTTGCCTGCCCAATGTGATGAACGCCTGTTGCTCATATATTATCACAGACTGCAAGGGCGAGATTTTGCGCGCCGTGGGCGGGCTGTTTGAAAAGCAGGGAATCCCGTTCACGGTGCTGGACCTTGTGAATATGCGCGGCCATTACAATCCCTTCGCCTATCTGCGCAGAGACAGCGACGCGCTGAGGCTCGTCACGAACCTTGTGGCCAACACGACGCCCAAGGGCGCGAAAAACTCGGACCCGTTTTGGGACCGCGCGGAGACGGCGCTCCTGCAGGCGCTCATTTTGTATCTGAAGCACAAAGCGCCTGTGTGCGAGCAGAATTTCACGATGGTCATGGAGATGATCAACGCGGCGGAGGTGCGGGAGGGCGACCCGAATTTCAAAAGCGCGCTGGACCTGCTGTTCGACGAGCTGGAAAGCGAAGAACCGCAGAGCATTGCGCTCAAGCAGTACAAGGTGTTCAAGCAGGCGCAGGACAAAACCGCCAAAAGCATCCTCATCGGCGCGGCGGTCCGGCTTGCGGCCTTCAACCTGCCGGAGCTGGCCCGCGTCACAGACAGCGACGAGATGTATATTGGGCGGCTGGGGGAGGAAAAGCGCGCGATTTTCTGCGTGATACCGGACAACGACACCAGCCTGAATTTTCTGGTGAGCATGCTGTATACGCAGGCGTTTCAGGAGCTTTACTACATTGCCGACCAGAAATACGGCGGGCCGCTGCCTGTGCATGTGCAGTGCATCCAGGACGAATGGGCGAATACGCCGCAGCCGGACAACTATCTGCAGATCCTGCGCACGGCGCGCAGCCGGAACATCGGGTGCAGCGTGGTGGTACAGGGGCTTTCCGCCATCAAGGCGATGTACAAGGAGAGCTGGGAGGAGGTCGTGGGCAACTGCGATTCGTTCCTGTTCCTGGGCGGCAACGATCAGGAAAGCTTGTCGTATATCAGCAAAATGACAGGGAAGGCGACCATTGATACCATAACACGCGGTGAGACAAAGGGGCGCGGCGGCTCATCCAGCCGGAATTTCCAGAATACGGGCCGGGAGCTTGTGACGCCGGAGGAGCTGCGCATGGTGGACCGGGACGCGCTGCTGCTCATCCGCGGCGAATGCCCGGTGCTGGACCGGAAGTACGACTTGAACCGGCATCCGAATATCCGGTATACGGAAATGGGCGGCGCGCCGCCATACAAGGTGCCGGAGGATTACTGCGCATTGTCCGCCGGTATTCCGGCGGAGGATGTGCAGGAGGAATGGAAAAAGGGAACGCCGCTTGCGCCGGAGCTGCTTTCGGCGTTTGAGGTGCTTCACAGCAAAGAAGAACTGGAGGAAAAGAAAATTGAACGAAAAAAAGAACAAGCCTGACGCGGCGGCGCTGCGCGATGCAAAGCGCGGCCATAAGGCGCGCATCGGATATGCGCATATTGTATTGGTGTGCCTGCTGGGCGCGCTGCTGGCGGTCCCGGCTTTTGCAGAGGGCGGCGCATCGGGGCCGCTGGACACCATCAACAACCTGTCCGACCTGGTGTTCCAGTGCGTGCGCGCCGTGGGCGTTATCGTGGCGGGCTACGGCATTGTACAGATCGGCCTTGCGGTGCAGAGCCATGATTCCAGCCAGCGGGCCAACGGCTTTCTGGCGTTCTTCGGCGGCCTGCTCATCATGTTTGCAAAGGAGATTTTGGACTTTATTACGGTGTAGACAATATGTAGTGGAGGTTGACGGGATGTCGTTATAATAGTATTATATGTATATAATAATGCTATATAGGAGGCGACCAATATGAATATCAAGCCGTCAGCGTCCATTCGCAACAACTACAACGAAATTTCGGCACTGTGCAAATCCACAGGAGAGCCAGTTTATTTAACCAAAAACGGCGAAGGAGATCTTGTGGTGATGGATATCGAAGCCTTTTCCCGCCGTGAAAAAATGTTGAAATTGCGGGAGGAACTTCTTGCCGCGGAAGAAGACCGTTTGAATGGCGCACAGGGGTATACGCCTCAGGAGGTAGCAGCAGCAATGCGTCAGGCGATCCGGGAGGCAAAAAAACGGCATGGATGAAAAGGTTTACGATGTGGAAATTAGATCGCGTGCCATGCAAATGCTGGTAGAACAGGCGGCTTTTCTTGCGGAGTTCAATGATGAAGCAGCGGAACGCCTTGTGCAAATGTTCGAAGAAAGCGCTGCTTCTCTGTCACAGTTTTCCAAAAGAGCGCCGGAACTGAATGATGCATATTTGCCGCCACATAAATATCGCAAGCTGCTTTTTGCAGAGCATTATTTAATGGTATATCAAGTTGCGGAGCGTAAAGTATTTGTGGATTTTATTGTAGACTGCCGACAGGACTATCAATGGTTGATTCGGTGAATTGAAAAGAGTTTGACGAACAGGGCGACCGGAAACGGCCGCCCTGTTTGTTTTGGAGGTGTGAAATCATTTGGATGACAACTGGATCGTAGAGAATCTGGAAAACGCATTGGCGACGTGGAATGAGAAGCTGGCGGAGATCTGGCAGCTGGTGAGCATGACGCCGCAGGAATTTAAAGGTGGCGGGATATGGAACATCGTTGTGCAGATCAACGGCGCGCTGCAGGCCATCGGGTATGGGCTGCTCGTTCTGTTTTTCGCCATGGGGCTGTTCAAAAACACGGTGAACTTTCAGGAGCTGCGCCGCCCGGAGGCGGCTTTGCGGTATTTCCTGCATTTTGTGGCGGCAAAAGCCGCCGTCACCTACTGTATGCCTCTGATGCTGGCCGTGTTCGAGATATGCGGCGGCGTTGTAAGCACGGTGGCCGGGCAGATGGGAGGTATGGCGGGAAATGTGGGCACGTTGCCCGGCGAGATCAGCGTGGCCATCGGAAACGTGGGCTTTCTCGCATCCATCCCGCTGTGGCTCGTGACGATTTTGGGCAGCCTGTTCATTACCGTGCTTTCCTTTATCCTGATCATGACGGTGTATAGCCGTTTTTTCAAACTCTACCTTTACACAGCTTTGGCCCCGGTGCCCATCGCGGCATTTGGCAGCAGCGAGACGGCGACCACGGGGAAGGCGTTCCTCAAAGGATATGTGGGCGTGTGCCTGGAAGGTGCGGTCATCGTACTGTCCTGCCTGATCTTTTCCGCATATATGGGCAGCGGGTCGCCCGCGGCGCCGTCAGGCTCAGCGGTTTCGATGGTTTGGACCTATGTGGCGGAAATGATCTTCAACATGCTGGTCCTTGTGGGACTGGTAAAAGGCTCGGACCGCATTGTTCGGGAAATGATGGGCCTGTAACGAGGTGAAACAGAATTGGAGATAAAGGTGCCGAAGGAAGTACGGCAATACCATGAGAGCATTTTTTTCGGGCTGTCGCTGCGGCAGTTCGGATGCTCGCTTGCCGCTGTAGGAGCAGCGGTGGGGCTGTATTTCGGATGTGTGGATATGCTTGGAACGGAAGCGACGGGCTGGGTATGTATTTTGGGGGCCGCGCCGCTGGCGCTGGCCGGATTTTTTACCTACAACGGGATGCCGCTGGAAAAATTTTTGTGGGCGGTATTCAAAAGCCAGGTGCTGCGCGCCCGGCCCCGCGTGTTCCGGGCGAAAAACTATTGGTATATATTCTTTTGTGAAAAAGGGCGGCTGGAAAAACCAGCCGCCCTTTTCAAATACAAGCGGAAAGAAGGAAAAAAGAAGGATGAAACAGAAATGGAAACGGTATAGCGCAAGCCTGCTTGCGCTGCTGCTGTGTGTGACGCTGCTTGCGTCCACGGCGTTCGCCGCGGGCGGCGCCTTGAGGGCGGTCTCATAAAT
>OMGG01000576.1_pt1 | contig 22062 bp, 18 predicted proteins | sample 1645891 | NCBI WGS metagenome assembly OMGG01 (sample SAMN05578587, study PRJEB25193) | human gut metagenome | biome: Human Microbiome; feature: human-associated habitat; material: feces | host: Homo sapiens | place: USA:Birmingham
AGTGCTTTTTTTAATATAGATGTAGTACGGCCGCTGTTCTTTGCAAGAATCTTTTCAATTGCATGCATTTTTTCTCCTCCTTCACTCTGTAAAAATCGTATATCGTATACGATATTCAATCTACGCGTTAAACATTATCATATTTGAATAAATAGCGCAACATATATTTTAGTTTTCTTTATATTTTTGTGTATATTCCACAATTCATCCTGCACTCAGTTATGGCATTTGACAATAAAAATAGGGGTATGGTATGATGATAAAGACAAAACGTTCGAGGTGAAAATCAATGGAATCTCTGGAAATGATGCCTGCAAGGGTCCGTATTACATCTATATTAAAAAAAGCACTCCTTGCAGGGGAATATAAAAGCGGCCAGGAACTGAGCCTGACCGAGATAGCAGAAAAACTTGGAGTCAGCAGGACTCCTGTACGTGAAGCATTCCAGACCCTTGCTGCCGAGGGCCTGATTGAACTGCGTATGAATAAGGGAGCGATTGTAAAACAGATTGATCAGAAATTCATCACGGACCACTATGAGATGAGGATCCTTCTGGAATCAGAAGCAGCCGTAAGGGCCGCCAGAAACGGCATGGATGTATCGGAACTGCTTGCCAGACTGTATCATCTGACGGACAACCTCTCCACCCTGGACCGTCCCTATTACACGGAACTGAATCAGGAAATCCATACTTCCATCTGGACAGCTGCGGATAACCAGAAACTGTATAATTTCCTGATGAGTCTCTGGAATGGCCCCAGCACCGGCAGCGCCAACTCAGAGCTGGACCACTATGTCCAATCCACCGAGGAGCATATACAGATACTGCAGTCCATACGCTCCAAGGACACGGCAAAAGCACGTCAGATGATGGAGCAGCATATTACCCGAAGCATGAACAATATCCTGAAAAGCTACCGCGCCGCCCAGTAGCCCATAAGCTTAAAGCAGCGCATTCAGCTTCTCCTCGTCAAGTTCATACATTTCCCGCCCCCTGACCTTAAAGTATCCATCCTTCTGCATCAGCTTCAGCTCCTGGTTCAGGGATGAACGGCTCACATGAAGCATATTGGCCAGGATTAGCTGGGAACCGGGCATATGGACGCTTTCCACGGGAGACAGGTTGTGGAGTCCCACAATCCAGTAGGCAATCCGTTCCCGAATGGTCTGATAGTTGAGGCAGTTAAGGTACAGCTGGTCCTTCAATCCCCGCTGGCAGACATAGAGCAGCAGCGCATACATTAGCCCCTGGTCCTTTTCCAGCATTTCCTCCAGCACATGGACCGGAATCCAGAGAACTGTTGATTTTTTCTCTGCAATCAATGTATATACATAATTCTTCCTGCCAGTAAAATAAAGGAATTCAGGAAAAAGGTCCTTGGCCTCAAAATACGAATGGCACTGTTCCACGCCATTGATTGTATTGTTCACAGCCTTTAGGATACCGCTCTCCACAATCCCGAAACAACTGATTTTTGTTCCCTGGGGGTGTATGCACTGGGATGCCTCATAGGTCCTGCGCACAAAATAGGTGCGGTACTCCTCATTTCTTTTGCAGAGGTCTGCAAAAGGGACCCTGCATGCATTATCTGAAATCGTGAAAAAATCGCGCATATTCCTTCCTCCATGAACCACGGAAAGAGGGGCTGTTCCAAACAGCTCCTCTTCTGGTCTTTTCTATCACTGCCTATGGCAGGTTCAGGCTTTATCCCAATGGGCGGTCCAGGATATCACACAGATCGTCATAATCCATCTCGCCGTTAAACCTCAGTACTTCCTTTCCATTCCGGAATATGACTACGACCGGGATACCTCCCACATTGTAGGTGTCTACCAGCTCCTGGTTTGCATCCACATCCACATAACGGATTTCGTATGCCCCGTCATATTCTTCCTTCAGGGCCTCTTCCAGCACAGGGTGCAGGGCCTTACAGTGAACGCAGCGCTCTGCGCCGAACAGTACCAGGACCGGTTTATCCTCCACTGCCAGGACCTCATCATTCCAGCTGGCTGTGCCGGCGGGATGGAATACCTGCGTATCCACCTCAAAGACCTTTTCCCTCTGTGACAGGTCTTCCTCATCATCCGTTGCCACACAGAGCGCTACATCCTGATAATACGGCAAAGTCCCCTCAACGTCAATCACCGTTTTTGCCCCAAACGCGCCCGCGCCCGGAACACGGTAAGTCACATTGTCAATGCGCTCAATCGGTACCTCTGCCGGAACCGGCTCCTGCGGCACATAACTGTAGGGGTAACGGTAGGCCCTGTAAATCATATTGTTCCTGGGCCCCTTTTCATTGTGCGTGTAATACGGCGAAATCCACTCCCAAACAATCTCATGGTCCGGCGTTACCTCAATGAGTCTGCCGTCTGAGCCTTCGGTTACCAGGGTATTGCCGTTGGGCAGGCGCTGTGCGCTGCTGACATAGGGGCTGTAGAATTTGCTGGCGTCCGTGGGAATCGCATGGCCCAGCTCCTTGGGAGTCAGTTTCCATACCACTTCCAATGTAACAGGATTGAACTCCAGCACACGGCTGTAATCCCTCAATGCATTTTTGATGCCGATTGGAGAAGATGGGTTGGGGGTCCCGTAGCCGCCCCAGCCGCCGTTATCAAAGACCATCAGGTTGCCTTCGCCCGGCAGCCCCTTGGGAATCATGTGGAAATGATGCTGTCCGATAATCCATCCCAGCTTCTTAAGCTCCGGCGCTGCGTTAAAATCAGGTCCGATCCGCCATACAATCTTTCCGGTTTCCTTATCCAGGATTGCCAGGATATTGGCTTCCCGGCAGTCAAAGATTATGTTGTCCGGCTTAAAACGCATATCTCCCTGGTCATACCATTTATTGGGTCCCAGATAGCTCATGCAGTTCACATGCAGGTAATCGCCCACACCTCCGTCCGATGCGCGCAGGTTGGGGTCGCGGAACAGCACGTTCTTGGCGGCCTCGTCAAATCCCAGTTCGTCAAAATGCTCGCTGATGGACCATTTCCATAGGATATTTCCATCCCAGTCCACTTCAATCATGGCGTCATCCAGCAGTTTTTTATCGGAAATCTTGGGATTGTGGATGGTCTGGTGGACCAGGATCAGGGTGTTGCCTGAAAGTGGCTTTGCATCCATTCCGGGTACGTAATAACCAACCGGATTGCCCTCCCTCTGGTAATCATGATGCTGGCGCGCCATCCATCTGTGGTCCCTGCCAGGATCGTCGATATTTTCAAAATGGTCAAATTCCCATACAATATTGCCGTCATAGTCAATCTCAATCAGGTTGACCCCGTCCTGCATGCCATAGTCAGGATGGCGGTATCCGGAAAGACCCATCACATATCCGCCGGGAAGAAGCTTTGGCGGCATGGCGTGCATATTCCAGCGCCTTACCTCGTTGCCGTTCATGTCAAACAATAACACGCCATCATTGATTAACGGAACAATCGTATAACCGCTCCAGCATTTTTCAGGGTTGTAAACAGTGACTCCGTGTGGAAAAACAAGTGGCTGTCCCATAATTCATATCCTCCATTTAATTATTATTATTTGTTAAAAAGCCTGTTTGATTTCAACCAGCTTTCCGTTATCGTAAAATGCCCCCGCAACCGTCCGTTCCAGCTTCAGGCTGTTGTAGAGCAGGCTCTGCCTTGTGACGTCCTGCCTGTATACCCTCCACTGTCCGCTTAACTCCTGTTCCAGCCGGGCGGTCTTCTCAATCTCCTCATTGCTGTACGGGTTGTAGAATAAAAATACGGTCCTGCCCGAATCCGGCCCCAGGATTCCCTGTATCTGTTCCAGTTCCTTTACATAGCGCTCCGATGCAACTGCCGCCACCGCGCCGTCTGCCGCCGAGGTAACTACCTGACGCAGGAATGTCTGGGTACAATCGCCCGCCGCATAAAGTCCCGGAACATTGGTCTCCATTTTCTCATTGACCTTAATGTAACCGGCCTTGTCGCAGTCCACCATGTCCTTCACCAGTCCGGTCTGGGGCACCATGCCCACAAACAGGAACAAACCGTCCGCCTTCACCTCTGTTTCCCGGCCCGTGTCAACATTCTTTAATACCAGTGACTCCACATGGTCGCTTCCCTTGATTTCCTGTACCGTGGAACTCCACACAAAATCAATCTTCGGGTTCTTATAGGCATGCTCGGCCGCAACCTCGTTACAGTCCAGATGTCCTTCCTCATGAAGCACTACAATAGTCACCTTGGATACAAATCCGGTCAGATAATCCGATTCCTCAATGGCCTGGTCGCCGGCTCCCAGCACATAGATTTCCTTTCCCTTGAAGAATTCCGCATCGCAGGTCGCACAGTAAGCAACCCCATGCCCGGTAAATTCCTTCTCGCCCTTGATATTGAGTTCCCTGGGCCTGGTGCCCAGATCCAGGATGACGCTGCGTGCCATGAAATCCCCCCGCCGCTTTGTCTCCACAATGAATGTATCGTCCTCTTTCCGGACCCCTGTCACGGTAGTGCGCTTAAGTTCTACCGCGGGATGGCCGGCCGCGTGTTCCCTGAACAGTTCCATCAGGTGCTGCCCGCTGTCCGCTTTCGTTCCCGGATAATTCCTGATTTCATACGTATCATTAATCCTTCCGCCATAGCTGCCCTTTTCCAGCAGCAGTGTCCTGCGCTCGGAACGTCCGGCATAAATGGCTGCTGACAGTCCTGCCGGTCCGCCGCCAACAATAATAAGATCATATACTGAGTCCATAAACAACTCTCCTTTCTATCATAAAACACGATTTTGGTTCATATCATTTTCTGCTTCAGCTCCCCCTTACCGTGGAAATCTCCTGTGCCTTTTGATGTCCGCCCTTTCCAGCCCTTTCTCCCAAAACCACCCAGATTACACAGATTCCCGTAAGGAACAGGCAGTAAAATGCCGCACTGAAAATCTGGAATGGGGATACCGTTGGAAGATAGCTATGCTTTTGCACCATCTCATTGATAATTGTCACGCTGCCCATGACAAATGCTCTGTTGATAGGAATAATAGCGCTGAAGTTGGTGGCATTCGCTGTCAGGAGAATGCTCCTGCGTTCCGGGGATATACCGCTTTCCTGCCCAATCCGGTCCGCCATGCCGCCGAACATCAGGATAGACGGCAGCACACAGCCTGCCAGAAGTATATTGGTAATGACGATTCCTGCTGTCAGTACGGTCTCAGAGCCGCGTGTGGTTCCCATGATATTCCTGCGTAAAAGCCAGTTACAGCACCGTTCCATCATCCCCCCATCCACAGCCACTGCAATCAGCCCATACAGCAGGATGGTGGAAACCACCACATCCAGCATTCCGCTGATTCCCTCAAAGATAACTCCCTTGAGCCCCAAAGTGCCATAGTCAATGGCCACGATGTCGGAAGGGGCAAGAACCCCTGTCAGAAGTCCCACTGCGAATCCTGACACAATTGCAAAGGACAATCCCATAAACAGATTTCCGGTCCTGAAACAGACAAGCAGCAGCACTGCCAGCGGAACCAGCATCCAAAGTCCCTGGGGGGAGGACATGGCTGATATCTGGGAAATATCCCCCATGGCACCTCCGCGTCCGCCAAAAATCAGATAAACCACCATGGCTGCCCCGCCAGCCGCCAGGATATAGGGGGTTCTCACCCTCAGGGTCTTCAACAGGTCTGCGGGCTGTCCCGTCACGCCGTCATGCTGTATCATCACAGTTGTATTGATGACCTGTGAGCTTGGGGAGATTGCATCCCCAAAGAAAATACCGCTGATTAAAGCCCCTGCCAGCATGGCCGGATTGGCTCCCAGCAGGATTCCCGGCGGATAGAAAATCGGTATCACTGCAAACATGGCTGCAATCGGTGCACCTGCCCCCATGGAAATCATGGCTGACGCCAGGAAACTGAATACCACGAATCCGCTTCTTGAAATACCAAGTTTGAGGCTGAGCCAGATAAACCCGTCCCCAATCCCTCCTGTATTCATCAACTTGGAAAAAATGCCGATGACCATAAAAACAAATATCAGCCTGGAATTGCCATACTGGGCCAGACCATGGACCACGCTGTCCCAATATCTGTCCTTCTCCCTGCAAAGGAAAAAGCCTGCAAAGAGGGAGACCGCCGCTGCAAAGGACAGGCCCTTCATGGAATAATAGTGAAGTCCAACTGAAAATGTCCCGCCGATCAGTATATATCCCACTAACGGCAGCATGGCAAACGCCTGGTTACCATAAAATGTAAGTTTCGTTTCCGCAGTCTTCATATTCGTTCCACCAATCCCTCCCTTAAGATAGTTAAAATTATAACAGGTTTTTTCCGAGGGATGTGTTGGAGCTCCAACACTTATGAAAATTTTATAATTTATTATCGTTTTTTTAACATGGCAGAGTCATTAGTACGTATATCATTGGGAAGCGGTTCGTCAATCTCATGTCAATACTGCTATTATGTGTTCTTTCATTCGTTTTTAATTGTGCATAATTAACCACTATTTTTTATTAAAAAAGAGCCCCCACATCCGGCCGGATGCTTGGAAGCCCTTTCCATATCAGGTTTGCTCATCTTTTTATCAGTTGTTTGTCTATTTTTCAACGTTCCAGACAAAAGGAAACAATAGGAAGTGGAGCCGCCGGACTGCAAACGGCACGCGAAATGCACACACAGAACAGTGATATTTGCTACTCCTTCGTTGGCCAAATGGATTGGCCCAGATGGATTGACCCAAATGGACTTGGCCCGAATGACTTGGCCCAATGACCGCCCTATGTGACCTTAGAATACCTCCGTTTCAAATACCGATTTGTCCAACTCCCCACGCAAGCCGGACATTTATTTTGAAGGTCTTGATTTCTCCTGAACCAACTCACTTTCAAAAGTAACTTTTACAACAGCATGATTTATTTTCGTTCCAGTAAACCGCACATCGTACTCTTTCTCTTTTTGTAGATTATTGAGCGGAACTGTGATGGTATCACCACTCACTTTTTCATCCCATGTATTGCTCCATAAAACTTCGTCTGCATTTCTATCTTTTATTTCCACAATACCCCTTTCACCATCCATCTGAAAATAGACCTCTGCGTCCAAAGTTTCTATATCCTCAGACACACAAAATAAGCGTCCATTCTCAAACGGATCTGAATTACTGTAATTTGCATTCATTTCCATTTCAAGAACGGTTTTTTGTGTTTCCTCAGTATCTGATACATTTGATTGATTAACGCTGGCTTTTTGACACGCGGACAAGCTGACAACACTAATAATGCCAACTAAAAAAAATAGCAATTTTTTTGTGCTAAACATTTCTTTACCTCCCTTACAAACATGGATTTAGATAAATTATAACACATAGCAATCCAAAAGAACATAACGGCACCTTCTGTACATATGTATATGTATAATCCTGTCCCATGCTCCATCCCCATTCAAGCAATCTTAAACAGACTTGGGCAAAACAACTTCCAGAAAATAGAAAATCCCCTGGTCCGCTGCCCAAACCAGGGGATGTCATCTACATCACAACTCCAACTTCATCAATCGCCTTACCAATATCATGCCTCATATACTTATTCCCAAATTCCACCCACTCCGTTGCCTTATAAGCATTTTCCCTGGCTTCCTTCAGAGTATTTCCTTTTGCTGTAACCCCCAGCACCCTTCCGCCGTTGGTCACTATATTCCCGTCCTTATCGAACCTGCTTCCGGCGTGGAATACATAATACCCGTCCTGTCCGTCAAACCGGTCCAGGCCGTCTATCTTATATCCTTTATCATAATGCTCCGGGTATCCGTCTGATGCCAGAACCACACATACGGCTGCATTGTCCTCAAATTCCAGCTCTATCTGGTCCAGGGTTCCGTCCACGCAGGCCTCGAACACATCCACAATATCATTCTTCATCCTGGGCAGCACTACCTGGGTCTCCGGATCTCCAAACCTGGCATTGTACTCCAGCACCTTGGGGCCGTTTTCCGTCAGCATCAGACCAAAGAAAATGATTCCTTTAAATTCCCTGCCCTCTGCCTTCATGGCGTCTACGGTTGGCTGGTACACATACTTTCTGCAGAATGCATCCACCTCATCCGTATAGAATGGGCTGGGTGAAAATGTTCCCATTCCCCCTGTGTTCAGTCCCTGGTCCCCATCCTTAGCCCTCTTGTGGTCCTGGGCTGAAGTCATGATTTTAATCGTCTTTCCATCCACAAAGGAGAGTACGGATACCTCCCGTCCTGTCATGAACTCCTCAATCACAATCCTGTCACCAGCAGAGCCAAACTGTTTATCCAGCATCAGGGTCTTGACGCCTTCCTTTGCCTCCTCCCTGGTGCTGCAGATAAGAACGCCCTTCCCCAGCGCCAGACCGTCTGCTTTCAGCACGATAGGCATGGGAGCCGTCTCCAGGTATGCAAGGGCTGCTTCCGGAGAATCAAAGGTCTCATAAGCGGCAGAAGGGATGTTGTACTTCTTCATCAAATCCTTGGAAAATGCCTTGGAAGCTTCCAGTATGGCAGCATTTTTCCTGGGGCCGAACACACGGATGCCCGCATTTTCAAATGCGTCCACAGCACCGGCTGCCAGCGGGTCATCCGGTCCTACGACCACTAAATCAATGGCCTGCTCTCCGGCAAATGCGACCAGCTTCTCAAAGTCCATGACACCGATATCAACGCATTCAGCCACCTTGGCAATGCCCGCATTGCCGGGAGCGCAGTATAACTTCTCCACCTTCGGGCTCTGTGATATCTTCCATGCAATTGCATGTTCACGACCGCCGCCGCCTACTATCAATACTTTCATGACGTTCCTCCTTATTCTGAAAACATGGCACACATGGCGTGCGCTACTGTCAAAGAGATGTTACTGCCCATTGGCAATCATGTTGATTGCTTTAGGAAGGATTACCCACTCTGCCTGCTCCATAACCCTTCTTTGCAGGATTTCCGGGGTATCCCCTTCCTCCACTTCCACTGCCTTTTGGAGGATAATGGGGCCGGTATCCATGCCCCCGTCCACATAGTGGACCGTAGCCCCTGTCACCTTCACGCCTCTGGCCAGGGCTGCCTCATGAACCTTAAGTCCATAGTAACCCACACCGCAGAAAGAGGGAATCAGGGATGGATGGATATTGATGATACGCCCTTTATACTTCTCAGTCATGGCCGCCGGAATCATCACCAGGAATCCGGCCAGTACAATCAAATCCAAATCATATTCATCTATTTTGGCAAGAAATGCCTGGTTGAACGCGTCCCTGGTGGGAAACTGTTTTGGAGAAATGCAGACAGCCCGGATCCCATGCTTTCTGGCTCTCTCCAGAGCATAGGCTCCCGGATTATTGCTGATGACCACAGATACCTCTGCATTGGTAATATCACCATGATCCACGGCGTCCAAAATTGCCTGAAGATTGGTTCCGCCTCCGGATACCAGTACGCCCACTCTTAGCATAAGGATACACCCTTCTCTCCTTTTTCAATGGAGCCCACTACATAAGGAGCTTCGCCCGCCGCCTTCATGGCTTCCATGGTTTTCTCCACATCAGCAGGATTAACGGCCACTATCATACCCAATCCCATATTATAGGTATTATACATCATCTGCTCTTCAATCCGCCCTTTTTCAGCCAGCAGCTTGAATACTGGAGGAACGGGATAGCTGTCCTTTCTGATGACAGCCTTCACGCCGTCTTTTAACATACGCGGAATATTCTCATAGAAGCCGCCGCCGGTGATGTGGCTGCACGCCTTTACGGTAACGCCTGCTTCCTTTACGTTTCTCAGGGCCTTCACATAAATCCTGGTGGGGGCAATCAACGCCTCGCCCAGGGTAGTCCCCAGCTCATCATAATATGTATTCAGGCCTTCCTTTGTCAGCTCCTTCTCAAATACCTTGCGCACCAGTGAAAAACCATTGCTGTGTACACCGGAAGAGGCCATTCCAATCAGAACATCTCCTGCACACAGGTTTTCGCCTGTAATCAGGTCCTTCTTATCAACAATACCAACTGAGAATCCTGCCAGGTCGTACTCATCCTCCGGATAAAAGCCCGGCATCTCTGCTGTTTCTCCGCCAATCAGGGCAGAGCCGGACTGCCTGCATCCCTCAGCCACGCCTTTTACAATTGTAGCAATTTTCTCCGGAACATTCTTTCCGCAGGCAATATAATCCAGGAAGAACAGAGGCTCACCGCCAGCGCAGGCCACGTCGTTGACACACATAGCCACACAGTCGATTCCCACCGTGTCATGCTTATCCATCAGGAATGCCAGTTTCAGCTTGGTTCCCACGCCGTCCGTACCGGACAGCAGAGTAGGCTCCTCCATCCCTTTGAACGCGGACATGGAAAATGCTCCTGAAAATCCGCCCAGGCCGCCTAATACCTCAGGGCGCATGGTTCCCTTTACATATTCCTTCATCAGTTCCACTGATTTATAGCCTGCCTCAATATCAACTCCGGCCTTCTTGTAATCCATCATGGTTTCTATCCTCTCTTATCTGCTATTTCATTTGATTTCCCTTTAAAATTTCCTTTTATTTCCCTTTTATATTTAGCTGGATATTTCCTTTGCCCGTTTCCTTTAATCTGTCTTATTTCATCTGTGCAAGATATTCCTTATAGCCCACCTGCTCCAGCTTCTCAGCCTTTTTCACCACATCGTTCTTCAGGCTTTCGGAATACGCTTTCAGCTTTGCAAGCAGCTCCGCATCGGAGGTGGCCAGTATCTTTGCCGCCAGGATTCCGGCGTTGGCACCGCCGTTAATAGCCACGGTTGCCACCGGGATACCGCTTGGCATCTGCACGATGGAATACAGTGAATCCACACCGCCCAGGTCAGATGTCTTCATAGGAATTCCAATGACCGGCATAGGGAAAATGGCCGCGCACATACCGGGAAGATGTGCAGCCTTGCCTGCACCTGCTATGATAACCTTAAAGCCCTTATCCTCAGCTGCCTTTGCCCAGTCAAAGAATACATCAGGCTCCCTGTGTGCGGAAATAATTGTCATCTCGTAATCAATGCCCAGCTTGTCCAGAATCTCAGCTGCCTTTGCCATAATAGGCATATCAGAGTCGCTTCCCATTACAATTCCTACTTTTGCCATTGTTCATTCTCCTTTTCTAAAGCTCATTATCCTTGTAGATAATTATTATTCGTTTTTCTTATAAGTATCTTTATATAGCTCAATTCTACTTATAATCATAATACTAGGAAATGCGTATGCCGTCAATATAAAACTTGAAAAAAGTCTTCTGCATTTTAAATTGTTTTTATAATGTATCTGCCTAAAACTGCCTGGTTCCTGCATCTATCAGCCAGGCTATCATTTCCGACACAGGCTGGTGAACAAAATACGCAGGGGAATGCCGGTATGGAGCCCATATGGGTCCGCCGTACATTCCCCTGCAAAATCCTTCAAGTTTCTTTCCGGTATCCTATTGCCTGCTGATAAATTCCAAACATTATCTCAATTCCAGAAATATAAAATTTATCATTATGTTTTCCTTGGCATCAGTAATCATACTTCTCTGCGGCTTTCTTCAGTATTATCACACATTGCACCTCAGCATTACATTCTATCATCCGTAACTTCCATTGCACGCTGCCGTCTTAGCCGGGCATTAAAAATCTCAATCATCCATCAGTCATCGTAGTCATTGCCATCGTGGTCATCATCGTGCCGGTCATCGTCATCATCATCGTGGTCGTCATCATCAAACCGGTCATCATCGTCAAAACGGTCATCATCATCAAAACGGTCATCATCATCAAATCGGTCATCATCATCAAATCGGTCATCATCGTCAAATCGGTCATCATCGTCAAACCGGTCATCATCCCAGGCTCCCGTATCATTGTCCCAGTCCACATCCGCAATCCTGCCTGTAGCGGCATTTACATCCACCTCGAGTTTCCTTCCATTTACCAGAAACCTCAATTCATAAACACCGTCGTCCAGGTCACATCCCTTGTAGGTCAGTTCATTTTCCTTCAGCCCCAATTCCTTTATGGCGATCCGCTTCGCCTCATTCTTCCCTATATATAACTGTTCTGACTGTTTCCCGTTATCCTTAAGTGTTATGGTGATATCAATGCCGTTTTTGTTTACTGCTTCCCATGCAGCCTCTTCTATCTCTTTCATGAAGTCGGCCCTGGGATAAACAGATCCTTTTTCAGACTCAATGAGCAGCTCTTTCTCATTTTTGTCTCCGCGGAACCATCCCTTATCATCCATACGCTTTACCAGTCTGCGTACAGCTGTATCACAGTCCGCACCGGCAAAATTCCCTGCCCCCTCTAATAATTTTCGTCCGTCCTGATTCAGTCCTTTTGCCTCCAGGACCTCTCCTTCCCTGTCATAGGAAAGGGATATCTTCGGACCTGCGCTGAGGAACACACGTCCCCATGTTTCTTCCTGAATCCTTGTTTCCCTGTTGGAGGGCGCACCCAGTGCCGTGCTGCCCACACCAGGCAGAGAAAGGGCCATGAAACCTGCACACACCAATATAGCTGCCTTTTTAATCCTCTTTGCCGTCATAATTATTTTCCTCCTGTCTGCTGTGATTTATTTATCTACATCCGTAGAATACGTGAGACAAAATGTAAAACCGGGGTCGCGGACAAAAAATTTTATTTTATTTCCCTTCTCATTGCTGCTGCCAAAATATTGACAAATGCAGTTGGCTGTGATATAGTTGCCGCATTGTAATGAAGGAGAGGCAGGTATGGGCTTTTATATATTAAATCAACCTCGGAAGAAAGAGATCTCTGTACAATTCATACCGATGAAACATTGTACAGAGTATGGCGTATCTTATGCGCTTTCGTGATTTCATCGGGAAACTGAGTAATGGACTGGAGGCAGCAGTGTAGACTGCCGCCGGTTTGATTGCTCTTTTTTCCCGTGGTTATCCGTGCATAAAAGGCTATGGACAATGTTTTGTCCATGGCCTTTTGTAATGTGAGGAAATCGTATGGTTTTGTAATACGGCAGAAGGCAGGTGCAAATTTGGCATCTACCTTCTGCCTTTTTTTGTCCGGTTACAAACAATACGGTTTCCTCCCATACAGCTTTCACCTCCCATACAGCTTTCACCGCTCATCCATACATTGCAATACAGCGCAGCACCATTAAATATAAAAGGAGTGTTTCAATTATGAGTTTATTAGACATAACAGGACTTTCCCATTCTTATGGGGACAGCCGCCTTTACAGTGATTCCGATCTTTCCCTTAACCGTGGGGAACATATGGGGATTGTGGGTCAGAACGGAACCGGCAAAAGTACGCTTATCAAAATATGCACGGAACAGGTCATCCCTGATTCAGGCCGCGTGTCCTGGCAGCCGGGCATTACCATTGGTTATCTGGACCAGTATGCCTGTACCAATCACGTTTTGACCATGGAGCAGTTTTTAAAATCATCCTTTCGCAGCCTATATGAGCTTGAAGCCAAAATAAATCGTCTTTATGACGAGGCCGCATTATCCTGCAATATGGAGGTTCTGAACCAGGCATCACTTTTTCAGGAGCAGTTGGAGCGCAGCGGTTTCTACTCCATTGATACCCATATTGCCCAGGTGGTTTCCGGTCTGGGACTGGTCTCAATCGGTTTGTCCCGTCCTCTTAAGGACATGAGTCAAGGCCAGAGAGCCAAGGTCATCCTGGCCAAGCTTCTCTTGGTAAAACCGGACGTCCTTCTCCTGGATGAACCAACTAATTTCCTTGACAAGGAACATGTGGAATGGCTGGGCGGTTATCTTTCGGCGATTGAAAATGCCTTTATAGTTGTCTCACATGACCGCATATTTCTGGAGCGGATATGCACACGTATCTGCGATATAGACAACGGCAGGCTGTCCAAGTATTACGGCAGCTATACGGAGTTTCTGAAAAAGAAGGCATTTCTGCGCGAGGACCATATAAGGCAGTACAATGCGCAGCAAAAAGAAATCAAAAAAACAGAGGAGTTCATACGGAAGAACATAGCCGGTAGGAAAGCACAGATGGCCCGCGGACGGCAGAAGCAGCTGGACCGCATGGATAAGCTGGCGGCCCTGGAACAAAAGGAAATCAAACCGGAATTCTGTTTCCAATGCCTTCCCTTGACCAAATGCCTGCATTTGTCCGTAAAGCGTTTATCTGTGGGGTATGATTATCCCATTTTGTCCCATCTGGATTTTTCCGTAACCGGAGGACAGAAGGTGGTGGTCACTGGTTTTAACGGCATCGGGAAATCCACCCTGCTGAAAACATTGACGGGAAGCCTGAATCCCCTGGATGGGGTCTTCGCTTTTTCACAGCAGGTTACAATCGGATATTTCGGACAGGATTTCAGCTGGGAAAATGATACATTGACTCCTGTCCAAATTGTCTCCAATGCCTACCCGAAGCTCACGCTTAAGAAGATACGCCAGCATCTTACCCGATGCGGGGTTCTAAGCCGGCAGGCCGTACAGCCCATAGGCACATTAAGCGGCGGCGAACAGGCAAAGGTCAAATTATGCCTTCTGACGCTTAGTCCCTGCAACTTTTTGATTTTGGATGAACCCACTAACCACCTGGATATCCAGGCCAAGGATTCACTACAGGCAGCTCTTAAGAGCTTTCCCGGAACAATACTGTTGGTTTCCCATGAGGAATCCTTTTACCGCAGCTGGGCAAACCGCATAATACACATTGGGGATTACTCTTCTCCATAAATACGCTGCGGCTTTTGCTGTGCCGCAGGTAATAACATAAAGACGGAACCAGATGGAGTATATCCCAGCCCATCTGGTTCCGTCCTGCTTTTGGTCATACCGTAGTCATTTGGCGGTATTTCCTCCCGGCGGCATCTCTTCTATTTTCTTACGTTACATAACACGCTGCATGACCAGCACATGATATCAGTCATCGTCGTCCTCATCTTCGTCCTTATCATCTTCTCCATCCTCATGCCCGTCGTTATCCTCTTCTTGGGAATCGTTTTCGTCGATATCGTCTTCATCAGAGTCTCCTTCATCGGAATCGTCCTGGTCAGAATGCTCCCCGCCGTCATCTTCGTCCCGGTCTCTGTTATCATTTAATCCATTTCCGGCCTTCCCATTATCTCTTTCATCCGAATCATCCATATCCTTATCATCGCCTGCACCGCTGCTTTGTCTCACCACATTGTTTCTGCCGGATTTATCCCTGGCTTTTTTGATATCATCATCTCTGTCATCCGTATCGTCTTTGTCGTCATCATCCCTGCCGTCATCGTCCCTGCCGTCATCGTCCCTGCCGTCATCCTTATCACCAGCTTTATCTTTACCGGCATCTTCCTCCCTGTCATCGCCATCATCTTCATCATACTTATCGGGGTCAGCATCATTTTCTTCATCATCATTTTCAGTGTCATCCCCACGCTCATCCTCGTCCCTGTCATCTTCACCATTGCCGTCTGCATCTTCCCCCGTTCCTCCCGGAGGCATCCCGATGAATGCCGGCTTATCCCCACCTGTGCCTCCGGGTATCTCACCCTTATGATGGGGGGAGGCTGCGGGGGGGCTGTCCTTTCCTATGCTTTCCACATGGACTTCCACCGGCATACCATCCTTTAAAAGGGTGTCCAGCCCTGTGCGTATGGCATCGGCCCGTTTTGCCTTCCAGCGCTCGCTCCCGCCGGATGCCGCCACATATATGGTCCCTCCTTCGGTCAGATATCCCATTTCCATGGCCCGTTCCACCAGTATACCTGTCATATATTCTGAGTTTCTTCCCTTATATGACACCTGGTCAATGAGTTTTTTTCCGTCCTCATTCACACCTTCCAGGCCAACTACGCGATCCATATAACTCACAGACATTTTCACATCCGGATTGATTCTCACCTCCACTGTACCATACGGCATTCCGTATGCGCCATAGGCCCCGCCTCCCAATACAGCCAGGCACAGGCAGGCAGCTGCGGCCAGCGGAGCAAGACGGAACAGGATGGGAGCCTTTGGTATCTGCCGGGCAATTATCTCTCCTACCACCTGGCCCTCCTGGTAACCCAGATTGGCTGCCTTTATCATTCTGCCTTTATTGTCAAGGACAATGGCATATGACGGATGGCACTCCATTACAAGATAAGTCATACGGTTCCCTCCTTTCCCGGTGATATCTGACACAGATGTCCCCGGATGATTTCATATCCGTTGGTATAAGCCAGCAGAATGGCAACCAGATACGTCCGGTGCCGTTCCATGGTCTTTCTGGATACGCCGGACAGCTCTGCCAGCTCCGCAATGGGAAGTTTGCGGTTCTGTATCAGGTGTTCCAGCAGCCTGGGATGGCTCCTGGCAGCCTCCAGCACTTTGTGGCATGCCTTGAGGGTACGGTCCTGCCGGGGGCAGTTATCCGCCACATCAGACAGACTGATGCCATACTCAGACAGATTCCTTCGGAACTCATCCAGCTCCTCCCTGGTAGCCGTTCTCACATTCCACAGCTGGATTCCGTTTTTCTCATCAGGCGTTACTTCCAATAGGGCATGGGAATCATCCTCCTGTCCTGCCGGGGCATCAAAGGAAACCAATCCCTGATGGCGCCCCTCTTTCCTGATGTAGTCTATGAGCCGGTTGCGTATGGACGCGGCAGCATAAGGCAGAAACGCCCCTCTTCCCCGCTCATACCCCTGGACCGCCTCATAAAAGGCAAACATGGCCACACTAAGCTGGTCCTCCCTGACCTGGGTTGGAGCTCCCTGGGTAAAGCGGACTGTCTCTGCCTGTATGAAATTCATATACTGGCTAATCAGGCTGTCAGCAGCTTCCGGACTCTTCTTTGCCTCATAGACCAAACGGACTATCTGGTGCTCTTCCCCCAAGATATCACCTCCATTTACCATAGAATACGCAGGAACCATTTCTGTTTCGGGGTCACAGGAAAATTGTTTCCTTTTTCTTTTTATTTTTCTTTTTATTTTCCTTTTTATTTCCTTTTATCTAGTATAACAGAAAAAATCACTTGTTCCATCCATGAATTGGATTGTACAAGTGATTTTTTAATATAGAGCACACCCTCCCCCACAACCGGAGCAGTGTCTCCCTCATCCATCATCGAATCATACTGTTATTCACAATCTAACCCGGCCGCGCCGTCATCCGCTTCATCCAGAGCCTCATTTAACTCCTCTGTGCCTTCCAGCACAAACCTGCCCTGACGGATAATATCAATCCGGCTTCCATCTGCCCTGACAGCCTTTATATCCCCTAATTCCGAGTAGGGAATGGTGATATCCGTATGACAGCTGAAATATGCCTTGGACATATCTGTCTTTCTGAGAAGGGATATCTCATTGTCCCTGGCAATGACCTCCCTGCCGTCAGGGTTATACATGGGCGAATCCTCAGCAAAGCTGTAGCAAGTATCACCCACTGCAAAATGAGGCCCCATCTTTTCGGCAATAAGGATAGGCAGCTTATCGCCAATGGAAAACCTTCTGGCCACGGCATAGGCCGTAGTATTGGTACCGATGGCGAACTCGCCCAAAGGCAGCCAGTCATGGTTTCGCATTATGACCTGCTTCACAAGGGCCTGGCCCTGTCTGCGGGCGTCCCCATCTGCCCCAGCGCCCTTATCATTTCCAGCGTCCCCGGCAGCCCCCGCTTCCTCAAAATTCCCGCAGGAATACTCCGTCACCTTACCATCCTTAAACACCATGCGCAGATTCCTGAACTGATAATCCTCCACATAAACATTCTTTACGTGCAGCAGTCCTTCTGTTCCCTTCAATATGGGGGATGTAAAAACCTCTCCCAACGGAATGTTCACATCAGACACACAGTTCTCGAAATTAGTCTCCTTTTCCCTGTCCCTTAAGGGGTGGAGAGCCACCTTCATGGATGTCTCATTGCCGTCACGGCCTGTTATGAGCACATAGCCGGCCTCATCCAGTGCCTGGATGATACACTGCTGTATTTTCTGGTACTTCTCATAATCCAGTGTATTGATCCGGATGGTTTCCCTGAAAACAGCCTCGAAATCCGGCCCAATCTCTGGTTTGGGAAAGGCAATGATGGTGAAGCTGGTCTCGTCTCCCGGCATATATTGATTTACAATCTGCCTGGATTCATTGGCATAAGCCAGGGTCAGCGCCTCCTGATGGGCGTTGAGAGCCAGAGCCGCTTTTTTATTTTCAGGAGCAAAGCCTTCCTCACCAAATGTCTCCACCAGGGCAGGGCCCGCGCACCAGGCGGCTTCCTTCCGGTAGGTCTCATAGGCGGACCGCAGAACGGCCAGCTTCCTCTCCTTAAAAGCATTGCCCATATAAAGGGCGCTGTCATAACGATGGTCATAATCGTACTGCTTGTTGGGAGATGTGCCGTAATATCCCCTGCGTCCGTTCGTCCTGCGGTTCACGGACTCCACCGCTGCCCTGTAACAGATGGGTTCAAGTCCCATCTCCCGGAAGTACTCCACCGCCCTGCGGATCATCCGCTCAAAGCCCAGCTGGAATTCCACCACAACGGTTCGTTTTTTCTTCAGGTCCCTGCCCATGACCTGAAACCCCTTCCTGAATCCTTCCGTATAAGTGGATGCCATCTGGTCAATGGTCTCCTGGGGAAGACTGTTCATGAAAGAGGCAAGCTTTATCTCTGTCTCCGAAACATATTCCCCATAGGCATAGAGATACCGCAAATCAGTCAAATCCCGCTTCATCACGATATCTGTTCCAAAGGAAAGGGCCGGATCCAGTCCCTCCCGAATCCGCCAGTCCACGGTGACCTCCGCATAGTCGCTGACAAACCAGTACAGGGAATCCTTAATCAGCTGCTCCAGAGGCGCATTTTTTCCCTCCTCCCATGCCTGTGCAAAAAGGTTATACACTTCCAGGAACAGCTCATTCAGTATGGTGATATTCATAAGCCGCATCTCAAAGGCATATACAATATCAGCCCGGATTTCTGTATAGAGAAAGGATAAAAGCTGGCCGTAACCATCCCCCAAAACCTCCACCGCGTAATCCGGATTGGCAAAGCTCTCCCTGTAATTTTCAGGCAGAATGTCCTGGTACAGGGCGTAATTTTCCTCCTGCAGCGCCTCCAGGGTCAAAGAAGTCCCCTCCAGCCCGTCCTCCCCGCTTAAACCGGTTTCTTCCACCCGCTTTGCCAGTCTCTCTATCCTGCGGATAAAAGCCGAAACCTTCTTAAAATAACAGCCGTAAGGCAGCCCCATCTCCTCTGTATCCATGGACCTGATACGCTCCATGGACAATTCGTAGCGCTCCCTTACGGCATCATTCTCTTCCTGTAATAAGATTCTGTAATCCATCTGCATTTACTCCCATCTATCTTACAATACCGGTTACGATAATCACAGCCCACACGATGACCAGCACCACGCAGATACTGATTCCTATTTTCGCCAGTATGTAATTGCGGTCCTTTTCCATAAATGAGCGCACACCGTACCACAGCCCCATAAGGGCTGCAGCAAGGCTGGAAAAGCCGTAAGCCCCTGTATTCAGGCCTCCCTGGCCCGCCCTGGCCACAGACAGATACATGCTGGCCGTGCCTAAAGCCAGTCCCAGCACTGCCAGTGTCAGACAATAGTAGCTGTTTCTTGCAAAAGGATTTCTAACATACGATACCTTATCGCCAATCTGCCTCAACGGGAAAGCCTCCTTTTTCTCAATTTGCACCGGGTCCATTGTACCAGGCGATAACACAGATAACCTGCGGCTGCTCCCAGGGTGTTGAGCAGCATATCATCCACATCAAAGCTTCCCACCTTGAACACCAGCTGCAGAGTCTCTAACATCAGACTGAAAACAAAGCCGAACATAACCGTGTTGTACCACTTTTTGCTGCGTCTGCTGATAATGGGGAGAAAGAACCCAAAAGGCATGAAGGCCGCCACATTTCCTATCATGTTAATCATGAACAATGTGGGTCCCAACACGTCATAATACCGGAAATACCGCGTAATTTCCTTAAAGGGCACCAGATTATACTGGTACCCCCTGTCAGTGTCTGTGCGCCCGAAGGATTCTGAAAAAAACATGAAATACGCCAGAAAGCAAAGATACAGTATGAATAATACCCAGCCCAGCTTTTGACGCTTTGTTGTATTTCTTATCATTGTCAGCCCCGCTTACTAAAATTCAATTTCGGATTTTCGTTTCAGCAGCAGCGCTCCATTTACAATGGAAATGATTCCAACCGTAAGGCCGGTCACTGCTATGATGACTCCTAATGCTATGCAGCCAGCCCCTGTGTTGCGCATGGTTTTATACACTCTCTCCATATTCATCGCCTTTCTTCCTGGAAACATCATTATGCCTGGGCTCCATACTGCTCATAGTAAGCGTCGATGGCTGCCTTTATCTGATCGTCGATGACTACCTTGCCATTTATTTCTTTATTATAGAGGTGCTCCACCACATCTGCCATGGAAACGATGGCGGCAGTGGGGAAACCGTATAAATCCTTAATCTCATCCAGAGCGCTCCTGGTGCCTTTGCCGCGCTCCATACGGTTTAAAGAAACCATGAGTCCCTTGATTTCCACATCTCCCTGGGCCTTGATGATGGGGAATGTCTCCTCGATGGACTTGCCGGAAGTGGTCACATCCTCGATGATAACTACCTTGTCCCCGTCCTTGATAGGACTGCCCAAAAGGATGCCTGTATCGCCGTGGTCCTTGACCTCCTTGCGGTTGGAGCAGTAACGGATGTCTTTTCCGTACAGCTCACTGATTGCCATGGTGGTTGCCACGCTTAAGGGAATCCCCTTATAAGCCGGCCCAAAGAGCACATCAAAATCCAGTCCGAAATTGTCATGGATGGCCTTCGCGTAGTACTCTCCTAATTTTCTCAGCTGGGTTCCTGTGACATAGCTTCCCGCATTCATGAAAAACGGGGACTTACGTCCGCTCTTTAATGTGAAGTCGCCAAATTTTAGCACACTGCTTTCCACCATAAAATCTATAAATTCCTGCTTATAGTTTTCCATCTTCCTTAAACCTCCTGTATTTACGGGCCGTTTAACCGCTCTGTAATTCTTTTGCTGCTGCCTTTTTTAAACTGCCTTTGTCACTGTCTTTTATCACTGCCTTTTATCACTGCCTTACCCTGCCGGTGCTACCTCACAGCCCCTATAAGGTCCCGGATATCTCCGATACCGTACGTTTCCATATATGCCCGGATTCCATCCACAGTCTCCACCGTGGCATAGGGGTTATGGAAATTGGCCGTGCCGATGGCAACAGCCGTGGCGCCTGCCAGTATGAACTCCAGGGCGTCATCTGCATTTCTGATTCCTCCCATGCCGATGATAGGAACCTTCACTGCCTGGGCAACCTGGTATACCATGCGCACAGCCACCGGCTTCACAGCAGGACCAGACAGTCCTCCTGTCCTGTTGGCCAGCGCGAATGCCCTTTTGTGAATGTCAATCTTCATGCCTGTAAGGGTATTAATTAATGAAATGGCATCTGCCCCGCCAGCCTCTGCCGCCCTGGCCATGACAGTGATATCCGTCACGTTGGGGCTCAGCTTCATGATGATGGGCTGCCTTGCATGTGCCTTTACCTCCCTGGTAATGGCCTCCACCGCCTTTGGGTCCTGGCCGAAAGCGATACCGCCTTCTTTTACATTGGGACAGGATATATTAATTTCCAGCATGTCCACCGGCTGGTCCCCAAGACGCTCCACCACATCAATATATTCCTCCGTGGTCTTTCCGCAGACATTGACCACGATTTTCGTGTCATACTGTTTTAAAAAGGGAATATCCCTCTTTGTGAACACGTCAATGCCCGGATTCTGAAGGCCGATGGCATTGAGCATGCCGCCGTATACTTCCGCTATCCTGGGAGTGGGGTTGCCCGGCCACGGCACACTTGCCACACCCTTGGTAACCACTGCGCCCAGACGGTTTAAATCCACAAACTCACTGTATTCCATGCCGGAACCAAATGTGCCCGACGCTTCCATTACCGGATTCTTAAATTCCACACCGGCAATATTTACACTCATATTCATCTAAACGGTACCTCGCTATCTTTCACCTATACATGCCTACAGCTCAATCTCATCCGCCCTAAACACAGGACCGTCCTTGCATATACGCTTATT
>OMGG01000586.1_pt1 | contig 21781 bp, 34 predicted proteins | sample 1645891 | NCBI WGS metagenome assembly OMGG01 (sample SAMN05578587, study PRJEB25193) | human gut metagenome | biome: Human Microbiome; feature: human-associated habitat; material: feces | host: Homo sapiens | place: USA:Birmingham
GGGGATATTCTTTCATTTACGAGGAGCTTCGACAATGATCTGCACCCCCTCGCCGACGTCCCGGTTTTCCTTCGACAGCTCATTCCACAGCCGGATGGCCTCCAGGTCCCCAGCCTGCGCCTTCTTCATCAGCGCCGCGTGGATCACCGCCGCTTCGTCCGTGCTGTATTTGTCTACCAGCTTATCCAGCAGCGCAAGATAGTCCCGCTTGTTTATCTTGGTATACTGTGCGTGCAGCGTTTTTAAATCTTTTAAAATGTTAAATTCCTTTTTCAGTTTTGCCTGCTCAACGCCCTCTAAAAGGGCGGTTATGCTGCTTTGAGGGGTCCTTTTCATGCACTGCTCCTTTCCGACACGAAAAAACAGGCCCCAGGAAGGGCCTGTACGCCGTTTTGTGTTGATGTGTGGCTTGGATATATACATGTTCTTTTAAAAGCTCTTAAAAGCATTTGCGCCGGGCTTAAAAGCATATATGCCATTGTGCTGGGATGCAGCGTCCGTTTTTCACCGGGCGCGCTTCGCCATCCAGCCTTTTCAGCCTGGTTTTTTCGCTGCTATGCCCGCCGGGCAATCCGCAGGGGACGAATCGACCCTGTTTCATGCCTGGTTTTCTTGTCGCGTTAAAGGCTTTTAAAATCCTGCTTAAAACAGGCTTTCAACAAGTTTTTACACCGGTTTCAACTTTTCCACATTTCCCGGTGTGCTGCGTCGCACACAGCGGGGGAACGGGCAAACGGGACAGCCGCTTTCATGCATGGCCCATACGCATCGTTTGCACAGCTCCGGCGGCTCCTTCAGTTTTGCGCCGGAAAGCTTCCGTGCCAGTTCGCGCCGCGGGTCTTTCCGCTTCACTGCGCATCACCGTCCACAGGGATGACGCCGAACCGCACCCGCCGGACAACGCCGCCCAGCTCCGCCGTCACATACGCCCGGCGCTGCCGCCGCTCCATCCGCACCGGGCAGCCTGTAAACGCCGCCAGAGGGCCGTCCAGAACGTGCCACGTGCCGTCTGCGTGAAACAGCACCCGGCTGGGCTCCAGCGTCTCGTCACTGTCCAGCCGCCACCGCAGCGCCTCCCGCGTGTCCAGCGCCTGCGGCTCTCCGCGCTCCAGGCCCAGCCACCGGATGACGCCGGAGACGGGGGAAACGAGATGGAACAGTGCCGCGCTGTAGTCCGCGCCAACAAACACATATCCCGGCAGCAGCAGCTGTTCCTCAGTCTGCCACTGTCCCCGCCGCCGAATCTCCATCCGCTGGTCCGGGGCTCTGGCTTTCACGCCTTTGCGCCGCAGCGCCGTGCATACGTCCCGTTCCGTCCCGGTCAGGACCTGCAGTGCGTACCAATTCATCAGCGCTGCGCCCCTTTCTGCCGGCGCTCCAGCGCCGCCACGAGCTGCCGGTACAGCTCCGGATGTTCCGTACCAAGGGCTGAGAAGAACTCCGCCTTCAGCTCGCCCATGGCGGCCTGCGTGTCATCCTTGCTCTGAATGTCCAGCCTGCGGGCGTACGCCACAGCCTTTGTCTGCGCGTTCATCTCCCGCAGCAGCTTATCCAGCGCGATATCGTTCCACTCTTCGTCCGGCTTCGACAGGATGGCGTCCAGGATCTTCTGCCCCGCCACCCGGTTGATCACCTCGGAAAAATCCAGCTCCGGATACTTCGCCGCTTCCCGCACCATGGCGTTCATCCGCTCGTTTGTCACACGGATATCCTCCAGCGAGGCCAGCAGCTTTCTGCTGTAGGTGCTGATCGCCTGCAGGCTCAGCGTGACGTCCAGCGATGCCAGATACTTCTGGATATCCGCGAGCGTGCAGGTGTTCGTCGCCTTTACCATCTCGTCCACAACGTCGCGGACCTCGGGCGGCAGCTGTGATATGGTGCTGCGGCTCCTGTTTTTTCCGCGCATCCTCAAGCCCTCCTACATATCCACCAGCGGGTCTTTCTTCACGCAGCGCTGCAGCTGGATGCCGCGCGGCGTCAGCTTGACCTCAAGATCCTCCAGCTCTGCGTCCGAAACGCTGGACGGGGCTTTGTCCTCGATGCAGCGTACCTGCAGGTATCCGCTGTCCGCCAGGTAGTTGATGCTGCTGCACAGCGCCATCCGGTCCATGCCGCCCGCCAGCGCCAGCAGCAGGCCCTTCAATTTTAAAAATTTGAAATCGCAGCCCGCGATGGCCAGCGTGCGCATCACAGTTCCGTTATTGGCCGCAAGCTCGCCGGCCTGCATCTTCCGGCGCAGTTCATTTTCGTCCATCTCAGTTGCCTCCCTGCTTCATCATGAACTCCATCAGACGGTCCAGCTTGTTCTCCAGCTTCAGCTGGTGCGAAACAAATTCCTCGCGCCGGATGCAATTTTCCTTGATGTCTTTCACATCGTCGCTCATCTGCCGGATCTCCGTGCGCATCTCTGTGCGCATTTCCTTCATTTCACGGCGCAGCGCTTCAACGTCTTTTTGGTGTGCCGTGCGCAGCCGTTCCAGATCCTTCTGGTGATCGTCGCGCGGTGTGTAATTTTCCCGCACCTGCTTGATGTCCGCACGGTTTTCATCCAGCTGCCGGAACACCGAGCGCCCGAACAAAAATCCTACCAGCCCCACCACCGTTGTCACGATGATCGTTATGAGCCACCATGTCCCGGCGTCGAACGTCATTGCGGTTTCCTCCGTAAATACAAAAAAGATAAGGCACGATGCCCTCGTTGTGAGTTCATCATACCTTATCTTTTAAAGACTGTTCCACTCAGATTTTACAGCAAAACAGTCACACATCGAACAGCGTACACTGCCCATCCAGTGGGGCGCGCCGTATCTGTTCTGTTTTTTCACGCACGATTCCGCGTACATATCCCTCGCTCAGATTCCACTTTTTGCACAGTGCATAGACGTTTGAACCGTTGTACTCATCACGGATCAGTCTGTCACGGATAGGAATAAGGAGTTTGTCCGCCTGCGGGATGTACACCCGGCCGGTACCGCCATACACATCCACCAGCCGCCGGAAAGCATCCATACCGATGGTTTCTGCCAGCTCCCGTGCTTCGCCTTGCAGATCCTCCAGCTTCAGCTCGTTCAGTAGTTCATTCCTCATTTTCCGACCGCCTCCCGTTCCCGGCGGTATCGGTCGCTGTGCAGGTATTCCAGCTCTTTTCGTTCGGCCAGACTTTTCAGCCCTTCGATCAGTGCATTGCCCTGCGAAAATGACAGAAACCGGAACGGCTGGGTGGGGAAGGCTGTCACGCCGAACTGCCGGCTGATCAGCCCACACAGCCTGTCCCGCAGCTGTACGCCCTCCGGCGCGGGATCATATTTTTCCAATTGATACATCAAGTACCAGACCTTTTTCTGCTGTCCCTCGCTCAACCCGCCCGGCAGTGCCTCGTACTTCCGTGCCCGCTTTTTCTGCGGTGCGGCCGCGGGGGCGCTGCGCCGCCGCAGCTCCGCCAGCACCGCCTGCGCTTCGGCCGGGGTCAATGCAGTGATACTTTCTTTGCCGGTCAGGCCCTGTACCAGCGCGTGCAGCGCGTCCGCATGCCCGCCGCCGCGCTCCACCATCCCCAGCTTTGCACCCAGGGCATAGATGCTTTTTACCGTTCCCTTGCTTACATCCAGCGCACCCATCCCGGCCGCCTCCTTCCTTGTTACTCTTCCGGCACGGCGTCGTCCGTGTCGTAGAAAAATTCATCCGTGGTTTTCAGGTACGCCCCTACGGCCTCCAGAACTTCCTCCGGCTGCTGCTTCAGCGCCTCTTTGTCCAGCTTCTGCTCTGTTTTTACAAGCTCCCTGCGGCCCATGGCCAGCAGCGTGGCGATGGCCTGCGGGACCTTCGCATTCGCCAAAATCAGCCGCGTGGACTGCCGAAACCCTACACGCCCAAACGTCAGCTGGCGGCTTTTCCCGGCCATATCTTCCCGGTGTGCCTCCACATACTCCTGAACGTCCGTTTCCAGCTGTTTGACGCGCTTCTGCAGAGGCTCCGCGCTTTTGGTATATTCAGCCTTCACGGCGTCGATTCGCCGCGACATGTCCACGCCCATCTCCGTCAGCGCGTGCTCGTACTCGTGGATGCTGCGCAGTGCGTCGTTCACTTCCGACCAATCCTTCAGCACAGGCTCCCGGTGCAGCTTTTTTCTTGCCATATGTATCCACATCCCTTCAAAAATTTCCGCCCTCTGCATTTTTCCGGGCTTGGGACCGGCCCCGGCCCAATCGGGCAGGGGGCTGCATTACGGCCGGGGCACAGCCCCGGACAAGTTAATCAGAAAAGTCGAACACTGCCAAGCGTCGGCCATCATCAAATCGAATCAAGCGGCAACCTTCATTATGTCGTGAAATCGTGCGCATTGTAGCGTAGTTGCAGCCTGTTTTTTTCTTGAAATTTCCGATACAGAATTGCGAAGCATCCTCTACATCGAGTCCAACTTTATCAAATTCCTCGGCCGTATTGATTCGTCCACAGCAAGGACACTTGAAACGCCAATTCGGAATCCATGCACCGTACTTTGCAATGCCTTCATTCAGCCACTGCTGTTCTGTTTGGATTTTCTTATATTTCATTCCGCTCTCCTCCGTAATTATGGATTAAACATCATCTTGAGTACTCTGCATCGTACCCAGCAGCGCGGCACGGATGCGCGCATCGTTCTTTTCAATGCACCAGCCGTCCTCGCACAGAACTTTTACTTCGCTTGTGGCATATTCTTCAGCCGCTTCCCGTAGCGCTGCACGCAGATGCTCCGCCTCCGTGGCAGAAAAATCCAGCTCATCCACCGTGAGCTCTACTGTATACCGGTATCTCATACATCCTCCTTCAGCTTTCTATCTGCCGGGAAATACCTTTTGCCGTGCCGGATAGCGGGGTGGGTAAATATGCCATATTTCACTTCGGTATCGATACGTGGGATACAGAATGCTTCCGCGCTTTCTCCAGTGCCGTAGGTATCGCCGATCTGTTCATAGAGCTCCGGATAGTCCTTTCTGCTGACTGCTCTCCCATCGCAGGGGAGATAAAGTTCTTCTGGAATCTGAAGCGCCGTCGACAGCACAACAATACCTCCGGCTGGAATACGTATACACTTCAGCTCCTGCAGCTGTCCCGGCGTCACGCCCAGGATCTGCGAGGCCAGAGCCAGTACAGTATCTTCGTTGAACGTCCGTGCAAACAACTCCAACCATTCCGCCGCCTCGCTCATGAGGTCCGCATATGGACGAGGAGCCGTGATACAACCATATTCGCGCCGCAGGTCGGTCACAATATCCATAACGTCACGCATGGCTGCCACCTCCTGAATGCACCATTCTGCGTGCCTGTGAATAGTACGGTTCTTTCGGGACCCAGTTCACGCCATACAGAGCATAGAAGGCGTCGTTGCTCATCTGGAACCACTTGATGGCTGTTTCCAACGGATCCAGGCGGCGCTGCACACGCCCCTCGCCGTCCAGTATGTACAGTGTGCCGCCCACCAGACGGGCGGTGCAGGGCAGATATTTTGTCATGTCTATTTGTTCCATGGTATAGAACACTCCTTTCACAGCTTCATGAGCCTGTTCCATTTCTTATCCAGCGTCTGCGCTTCCTCAAGGATGGCAGACGCATGGTCAAGCACATCTGCCGGGACGTCCAGGATGGACTTGCCTTCGTATGGCGTCAGCAGCTCCGCCGCCTGTTGCCGAAGTCGTGCGGACTCCTCATTCAATCGGTCGGCTTCATCCAGCTTCTTTTGTTCACGCTGATATTCCAGATCGTTCAAAGCGATGGCGATGATAGTATCCAGCCGATACAAACCACGATTGCGCAGCCGGTCGATAATCCACAGTAGTTCCGCCTTAGTACAATCTTTCAACGTCATCAGGAATCCCCCTCCACCGTGTATACTTGGCAGAACCAGCGGGGCAGGCCCTCATACACGAGCTTTCCTTTGGCCTCGCAGAAATAGAGGTCTCCATCTCGGCCATGAAAGACACGGGAATGTGCGCAGTACCTGCATCTTCGATTCCATCGCAGGCTGCGCCACTGCTGAATTGTCAATCTGATCACGCTCCTAAAAAACAGAGTTGAAACGGCCGCCGGGCCGTGGTATCCTGTACATGTGGTACGGTAAGCCATGCCGTGCCATATTCCTTTAAAGACCCCCACCCGGTTTTCTCGTCCCGGGCGGGGCTTTTGTGCGAGGCTGCCGTTACGACCGGCTACGCCGGCCCTCCTGAGCCGCGGCTCCGCATGAACCTCGGACGTTAGAGCCCGAGGTTGAGCGCTTGGATCAGCACGCAGTCGTTACAGTGATTTTCCTCCAGCTCTTCGGAACTCCTGCATTCCAACGGCCAGCGGCAATAGCTGTCACAGACAGTTTCCATCAGCTCCATGACTTTCTGTTCCCAGCAGTGCGCGTGCATCACGCGCGCGGATATTACGGGCTTTCCGCAAAACTTACAGTTTGGCATTTTTCTCTCGTTCCTTTCTTCGTACCTGATAAGCCCATGTAGCCATGGTCCGTACATTGACGCCCATATCCTCAGCCACCCGCCGGAAAGATTCTCCGGAGCGCAGGCGCTCCATTGCCTCTGCCTTGAACTCCGGCGCGTAGATGCGTCTCGGCTGGCCTTTTCGGCTCGGCTTTGGGCGGGCGGACTTGAAAAGCGGCCCCAGTATGTCCAGAATTTCCTCACGGCTCACCAGATACAGCTGTGACAGGATCTTCACCTGCTGGCGCGGGTCGATTGCGTTTCTATACGACTTCCGGATCTCGCTTTTATCCTGTTCACTCAGCATCCTGACTTTCTCCTTTGACACGCCCGGATCTGGGGACGTAGTGCCGGTTCTGGTGGTAGTTTTCCACCTTCCGAAGCTCGCCCACAAACCGGGACAACTGCTTTACCGCCTGCATGCCGGCTGCGGTCCCGCAATACCCTGCAATGGGCTCCAGCTCCTCCACAACGTCCTTGTGCTTACGCCGGAGCCTGCGGCAGTCACGCAGCTCTGTGGCCAGCTTCGCACGCTCATCCCGCGTAAGATTTTCGATTTCCAGCTTATGCAGTAAATCCTGCTGTAGGGCGTCCTGCTCTTTCATCAGCTCAAAATTCGCATCGTATACTTTTTGGGCGTCGTTTAGAAGTTTTGCAGCGCAGGCCAGAATTTCCGATGCCTTTTCTTCCTGTTTTTCCGTTGTTTCCACCTCCGTTTCCGTCCTCTGCATTTTCCGGGCTTGGAACCGGCGCGCCATCGGCGCGGCTGCATTACGGCGGGGCCGGATGGCCCCGGTTATTTGTTGTTGTACCAGTTCTTGAATACGCTTCTGGCCAGCGCCGTGATCAACCAGATGCCCGTGGCCGTCAGCGGGGAAAACGACCAGTCGAAGCACAGCGTGATCAACTTGATGATCCATACGGTCGCGAGCCATGACAAGCAATTGTATACAACAAGAGCGATAAGGGTTGCAATGAAATCAACCATTCAGAGGGCCTCCTTTCCGTGTTCTGCGTCGCCGCTGCTCCGCCTGTGTCAGCGTGGCCAGCCGCCCGGCTTCGTAGCCCACATACAGCAGCAGGCCCATCAGTGGCAGGATAAGGGTCTCGCCGCCGAATACGCCGGGGCGGGAGCCCTGCACCGTCAGGCACGCCGCCAGCATCAGTCCCGCCACGGCTCCGGCCGCGAAAGTGACAACTGTTTTCATCCTGTTAAACATCCCTTTAAGCCTCCTGTAACCCGTTTTTAAATCCGTCCCGCGCCGATCGTCGGGTTGATGGTCTGCGCCTGCGTAAACAGAGCGTTGTAATCCATCTCCACACCGCTCTCGCGGCAGCTGTCCGCCGCGTTGATATATGCATACACCGCGCCGCGCACAGCGCTCCAGCTCCGGCACATGCCGTACATCAGGTCGAACTCCTTTTCGTGCCCCTCTTTCGCCAGCGCGGGGAACAGGAGCCGCACGTCGTCTTTCGTGATGCTGTTCCGCCAGCATTTTTCAACGTGTACCCTGCGGTTGCGGTGACGGTCGTATTTCGGGCTTTGCATCTGGCTTTCAATGTCCGGGTTGCCGATCAGCGCCAGCCCCGCGCCCTTCAGCCCTTTGCGTTGGTCGCCGTCGCTCCAGCTTTTCAGTATTTCCATGGTCGTGAATTTCAGGTTCTGCGCTTCATCAATGATCAGCACCTTGTTCATCCCCAGCAGATGCTCCTTGATGCGGTTTTCAAGGTCCAGATTGCTCCCGCCGTCCGGGAGCCCCATTTCCGCGGACAGGGCCCGAAGAAAGCTCCGCAGATTCCCATTTACAGGCGTTGCCTCAAGGTAATAGCTGGAGCTGGGGTACACGCTGTTGTATTCCAGCGCGGCCTTGGTCTTCCCGATACCGGAATCACCAACCACCGCCACGATGCTGCCGCGCATATGGGCAAGCCGGATGCTGGTGAATACGCGCTCCGAGATGGAGAGCTTCACATATTCCTTCGGCATCGGGATGTCCGCCAGCTTGCTGTCCTGCTCTGTCCGCGCCTCCACGTTGCGGAAATATTCCTCCAGACGCGCCTCCAAAGTATCCACGCGCCCCTTGTATGTCCCCGACAGATAGGCGGATACGACCGCCGCGCCGCTCTTGTAGCCCATTGCAAGGCCCACGGTGCCCATATTGACGCCGGATTCCTTATCGTCCTTGTACTGGTCGATGTAGCGCGCCAACCGTTCCCGAAGCTGTTCGTTTGCCATTGTGTCATTCCTCCGTTTCTTTGTTTCGCCGCTCCGCCGCGCGCGCCAGGATGAAAACGTCCGCGCCCGCGCCGCTGGCTGCTGCCTGCAGCGGCTCCTTGTTCATATCCTCTGCCCGCACCAGCCGGATCGGCGCTCTGGATTTGGGCGGTGTGTACCCGTCCATGCGCTGCCGCGCCGCCGCCAGCCGGTTTTCCATCAATGCCTGCTGGTCCAGGCCCGGCACGCGCGCGGCCTCCGTGGCTTCTTTGGTGCGTTTGGTGTACTGGCGCACATACCGTGCGGCCTCCGCCACTTCCTCGCCCGTTGCGCCCCATTCCATCGTCAGGCGCTGGTCCAGCGGCAGCTCGCAGATAAACCGGTTGCCGTCTGTGTCATATACATAGCACTTTTCCAGATGGTCTGGGTCGTACCGCACATATACCTTTTTCTTCTGCCACTCCCACAGGAAATCCTGTGTGAAATACTCAAGATACACGCCGCCCACCTTGATTTTGACGCCACGCTGGCCCACAGTCTGCGGCCGTGTCGTGCGCATCATCATCAGGCGCAGGTCCTCCGACGTGGCCGGCTTGCGAAGCTCGCCCATCCGCATGGCGTATACGTCCTCGCGGATGTATTTCCGGTCCGCTACCACGGGGCCGCTGTACGGCTGCATGTTGAAGAATCCGCGGATCAGCGTGTCGACCGCCTCGATGAACTCCGCGTCCGTGGGCACACGGCCTTTTTTCAGCACCTTTTTCAGGCATTCGGGCTTTTCCGTCACATTGCCGCCCGTGTACGTCGCCCACAGGCGGCTGAACTGGCCTTTTACGTCCAGGAACTTCCGTTCCACGGGCTTTGCCTGCGCGTTTCGTGGCAGTGCCGTGTGGAACCCGATGCCCAGATGCTCCATGATGGTGGGCGGGCGGTTGGCCTCGGCCTCCGCGTTCTTTTTGCGGTGCCCGCGCCCGCCCACGTCCCAGGCACAGAAGTCGCTGCCGTTGTCCGTCAGGATGTTCTCCGGGATGCCGCGTTCCAGGATGCCGCGCCGCAGCGCCAGAAGCACCGAGTATGCGCTGGGTGTTTCCGTGACATGCCACCCGGTGAAAATACCGCTGCGCGCGTCGATGAATGCTGTTAAGTACAGCCGGTGCTCGTTTCCGTCTGCCCCGAGCGTCTTCACGTCGAAGGTGTGGTTGTCGGCCACCCACCATTCGTTGCTGCTCATGGGGTTATAGTCACGCCGCACGAACGGGACAAATTCATCCTTCAGCGCCTTTTCCCCGTAGATGCCCAGGCACAGCACCTGCGGCGGGATATCTTCCAGCGCCCTGCGCCGGAACGTACTGTACGAGGGCAGAGGGAGCATGTCCGGGTCCGTCAGCTGGAAGTGCTCTTCCGTCTGCCGCATCGCCTCGCGGATATCCATGTGCTTGGTCTCCTGCAGCAGCGCGCCCCGAAAAAACGTCCACACAGGCTCCGGCATGCTGCGTTTGCCCTTGCGGCCCTTGCCGCGTCCGTCCACCAGGCCATCCAAATCGCCCTCCACCAGCGCTTTACGCTTTCGGTACAGCGTGGCAATGCTCAGCTTACGGTCCGGATACTCAAGCGCCAGATACGCAAGGAACCGCTTGTCCAGCTCTGCGGCGTTCATGCCGCCCCTCTGCCGGTATTTTTCCCAGTCCGCCAGCACCCGCTTCCAGAATACGATCTCCTCCCGTTCCGCTTCGGTGTAGCAGTCGAACGGTTTAAGCACTTTGGCTGTGGATGCGGACAAAGCATCCGCCGGGGCCGCCAGCTCCGCTCGCTGGCGGGCGTAGTATTTTTCCTGTGCGCTGGGCGGGAGGGAGGATATTGCGATTTGGTACTGGGGACGATTATCCTTATTTATGATGGTAACTGCATCAAGTTTGCCAAGAGCGATGCGCTTTCTGATTGCTCTAACCGTACAATCCATTAAAGACGCTGCTTCACTGGGTTTTAGCGTGATATCCAAAAATTCACCTACTTTCGGTCAGACGACCTGCCATCATCAGGCACGGGGCGGTCAGCCCCCGCACGACAGCCCCGAAGGGCTGTTTCGGCTATTCATCTTCTTTGTCCGGTATCGTCTGGCTGAACGGGATGCCGAACTCGCAGCGCAGAACGTCCACCCGGTCGCGGGATACCAGTATCTCCGTTGTCAGCCCGCAATGGGCCTCCAGATACCTGCGCAGCGGCTCCGCCGCCTGCATCAGCTCTTCGTAGTCGTTCATGACAATTTTTCATCCTTCCTGGTCAGGTCATGGAGGAGCCTCTGGGCCTCCTTCGCCATTTTGAGAGAGCTATTGTACATCTTAAGGATTTTCACAAGCTCATCCATGATCTCCGCGCCGCTCTTTCCATTGAAAACTTCCACCGGAGCGCCCGCAGATTCAAGGTCACGCATCAGCCGTTCCACCATCTTGCCTCTGCTGTTCATCGGCCCGCCGCGCCGGCACGGCCGCACCTTCTCACCGTCGTCTATCATCAGCCCATCGGGAATGCCGTGTTCCAGCACGCCCTTGCGCAGCGCAGCCAGTGTCTTTTCGTTGGGGATAAGGTCTTCCCGCAGCTGCCGGCGCATACGTTCTGCGAATTCATCCTCTGTTTTCTGCGCGGTATCTGCGCCGAGGGTTTCTTCCATGAGCTTCAGCGTGCCGCACAGCTCCTGGATCTGTTCCTCGATGAATTCATCCACGTTCGCCGTAGTAAAAGAGACTTCCGTCTCCATATCGAGGATGAGCTTGCCCTCATCAAGGCGTTTCGCCATTTCACGGCACAGGTTCTTTTGAAATGTTTCCACGGCGGCGTGGATACTCTTCTCAACACCTGTGAGCTTGTCTTTGTTCATGTCTTTATCCTTTCTGGCCTCAGCGGCCCGTTTGTGGTATTCTGTTGGTGAGGGCGGCGTTGCAGCACCGTCCAGTTTGAATACGAAGGAATGATAACAATGTTAGAATGGTGGAACTGTTTTTTTGAAAATAGAGACTTAATTACTTTTTGGATCGCGGTTGCAGGCTTTATAATGTCTTTTTCTTCATGGGTCATGGCGTTTGCCGCACGTCACAAAAATTTGAGAGGGAAAATACTTCAAATTAAGTCCTATGCCGATATAGTCTATATTTACTTGCTTTTGGAAAATCGTTCATCTCTCCCTATTTCTGTAGATAGGTTTGTTTTGCATATGAAGGAAGGGAGCTATAACTGTACGCCGCAGCCAACTTTAATTTCATCCAGCAGACAATTACAAGGAGATAAGGTTATTGCCTCTCGGTCGGAATATTCATCTTCATTTCCAATCCATTTGTCTCCGTTATCGACTGCAACAGCCCTCGTTCTTTTTGAAAATTTGCAACAACTGCCAGCAGATGCCACCACTCATCTGTTTCTCTCAATCTGCACCAACCGTGGTAAGGCAATTCAAAAGAAATTTGAGTTACCTGCGGAGTGGGCTTCCCAAAGAAATAATCCGTGATACTGTATGCGCATGCATTGTCCGCATGCAATTCTCTCTTCAATTTCGTTTTCCCTTTCCGCCCGCCCCGTGCGGGCTTTTTTATTTAGCCTGCCATCATCAGTGCCGGGCGGCCATTCCCAGCAGACGGCCCACCGGGCCGTTTCGGCTTCTATGTTCCGTACTTTCGGGGCGTGTCAAGCCTTGGATGTATTCCAGGGCGACCAGCTCGGGAATGACCGTGTGCGGAACTCCCGCACGGCTGCCTCTGGGTCTGTTTTCAGCACAAGGCCGAATACAAGGCCGTTGCTGTCCACATCGCCCACGGCGTAAGTATGCGACGGGTTCGCCGCCTTGCTGCGGAGAAGCACACAGCGCTCCGCGCGTTTTACCACATCGTAAGCGGCCTTAAAATTGCCTTTTAACTCGTTCATTTCACGCCCTCCTCGTCCGCGGCACAAAGTGCCCGTGCAGGCTGTAGTCCCACTGTATCTCCACGCCCCGCGGCGTGTCATACAGCGCCGCGCCCACCGCATCCAGTTCCCAGCCATCCTGGCGCCGCAGATGGACAGTGGGGAGTGTGAAACCCTCAAGATGTTCCGTTACAAGATAGTGGCTGGTGCCTTGTCCGTACATGCCGCCCACAAGGAGCGGCTCGTTTCTGCGTCTGATTTCCTGTGTCATTTTGCTGGTCTCCTTTCGTTTAAAAGCCCGTTTTCGGGCAATACTTGGCTTGTATCGGCGCGGGCCAGCTGGTCGATTGCATTCGCCAGGTTGTCCGCCCAGCCGATATACTGCCCCGCGGGGCCGTGGATGTAGATGCGGCCCACAGCGGGGTAGTACCGGATGTGACACGGTGCCCACGTTGGGCTTCGTCCGATCACCAGCTCGTGCCGGCGAACTTCCAGTATGTCTAGGCTCCGGCCGGTCCGGCGCTTCAGCTCCTTCCGGCAGCTGCTTTTCCTTAGCTCTAGGTGGAAGTTCATACCGCTTCCCCCGAAGGAACTGAATAGATGTCGCTGTTGTCGCATCCCAGCGCATTTGCAATACGCGGAATTTCGTCAGCTCTTATATGCCGTCGCCCGGAAAGCATGTCATTAAAGGCTTGTTTTGAAAAACCTGCGCGGTTTGCGACGGCCTTTTGTATGAAACCTTTATCTTTAATGATTGTCTTGATGTTCATCCGGATAATTGCGTCCCATTCCACAGTTTATCACCTCGTTGTATAGAAAAACTATCCTTATCGGTATAATAGCATAGTATTTCTATGAAATCAATACCCTAATAATATTTTTCCTATACTTTCATATTGAAATTAGGATATTTAACAAGTAGAATAGAATTATCTGATAGGAGGGACGAACTAATGAGTTTTGCGTCAAGGTTGAGAGAACAACGAATACAAATGAACTTAACGCAAGCCGAACTAGCTGAAGCTCTCGGTGTTACTAAAGGTGCTGTTGGCCATTATGAAGCAGGGCTCAACTCACCAAAGGCCGAGGTGCTATTTAAGGTTTTCGAAGTTCTCCAGTGCGATGCAAACTATCTTTTTCAGGACGAAATGTCCTCGCTTCGAGAGGATACCGCGTCACCTGAAGAAATGGAGATGCTTGTAAAAAAATTCAGATTGTTAGATGATGATGGAAAGGAATTCATTCTTTCCTCTCTGAGCTATGCTGTAAAGAAGAAAGCGAAAACAATTATCTTTCCACAGCGTGCACCAAGTTGTGAAAGTCATTCACTTGAGAATAGCAACACAATCGAATCTCATAATAAAGTGCCGCTCAAATTCTCTGAGCAAGGAGGCGCGGCCGGGAATGGCGTGTATCTGGGTCCAGAGTCTTTCGTTGAGTATATGGTGGAAGACAATGAACTTACCCGCCGCGCTGCTTTCGCTGTTCCTGTGTGTGGCGACAGCATGGAGCCTAAATTCCATAACGGAGATTTTGTTCTGGTAAACTTCGAATCCGTTGAGCCTGGGGACATCGCTTTAGTGACAATGGATGGATACGGGTACATTAAGAAGCTGGGAGAGGGAGAACTGTTGTCTCTCAACCCCAAATACAAGCCCATCCATATGACAGAGGATTTGAGAATCAACGGGAAAGTTCTGGGCATATTTAACCCCGATTGGTTTGGCTGATTTGCAACAAAACGCCAAATTTAGGTGGGAACTTTGTTATTAGTAACTTATATTAAAATTCGCGTAAACCCGCTTGTTTCCTAGGTAGGAACTTTACTTTTAGGTGGGAACAAAAAGTTCCCACCTAAACAATTAAAAACTAAAAAGAACCGCTCCGGAGAGGGAAAAATCCCTGGCTCTGGAACGGTTCTTTTTTCGTCTTTCAAAAATCTTTTAAAATGCTTTTAAACCGCACGGTTATGCGGTTTTCAGGCATTTTGTGTACACTCTTTTAAAAGTCTCTTTAAAGCTGTTAAAAGCATTTTTCAAATCCGCGCCGCCCGGCGCTCAAACCCCGGCAAAACCCGCGTTTTGGCCCTGTTTTCCGTTTTCATCTTTTCACGCAAATTCACTCGTTTTCACGCCGCATTAAAGCCGATTTTCCGCAGTCTCAAGCCATTTCAAGCCTTTTCAAGTCTTTTCAACCTTCGCGCTCGGAAATTCTCATTCTACATGAATACTTACAACCGTGCCGTTTTCCAGCGAGGCGATTACGGCCAGCGATTCCAGGCGCACTCCCGCTGCCCGCACCAGCGCGCCGCCGCCCTGCTGCTGCTTTTCAATGACGATGCCGCAGCCAGCGCACTGCGCGCCCGCCTGCCGCACGATGTCGATGAGGCCCAGCAGTGCCTGTCCCCGGGCGAGGAAATCGTCCAGGATGAGCACAGTGTCCTGCGGGCCGAGAAATTTTTTGGATAGCTGCACATCGTAGGTAATGTCCTTGGTGAAAGAATGGACCTTGGCGGTATACAGCGCACCGTCCAGATTTCGCGAACGCGTCTTTTTGGCGAAGATGACGGGAACGCTGCCGAAATGCTGCGCGGCAATGGCGGCAATACCGATTCCGGACGCCTCGATGGTAACGATTTTGGTGATGTCCGCTCCGTCGAAACGGCGGCGGAATTCACGCCCGATCTCATTCAGCAGCATCACATCCATTTGGTGGTTGAGAAAGCTGTCCACCTTGAGTACGCCGCCTTCTTTCACCTGCCCGTCCCGCAGGATCCGCTGTTTTAAAAGCTCCATATCCGGTTGCCTCCGTACCTGTTGTTTTTGACATTGTAGCACAGCTGTGCGCCTTTGGCCAGACACGCCGGTCGCCGGTATGCACGCGGGCGGGGATAGGGTGGCCCTCCGCTGCCACGCGCATTCCGTGCGCGATGGGCTTGAGGGCGTTCAACCATGCAGAACCGTAGCGGATGCGGCTCTGCTGTGGCCGCTGCATCGTGTCGTTGAAGCAAGATCTGAAAAATGTTATAATACGTATAGTATAGAAAAGAAAAGGAGGAGCGCAATGTCTTTCCGCGAACCAATGGCCCATGTCCGGTATGGCAAAAATACGGAACTGGCGGGCACGACACCCGGCGTGGTGCGCCCGATGTCCACCCGAGAGGCGGACAGGGCGTACCGCAAGGCCTGGCGGAAAAACAATCCGGCCTGGTATACGCGCCTGTGGCGCTTCCTTGCGAAAAAGCGCTGAGCCTGCTCCGCCGGAAAGCGGCACACGGAAAAAGCGCGTGGAATGTTCCACGCGCTTTTTCCGTGCATGTCAGGAGAAAAGATTCTTGACCCGGTCCCAGAAGGAGGCGTCCGGGGTTTTGTCCTGCGGTGCGGCCTCCGAATCTTCCGTGTCGGAAGAGGATGCCGTTTCCTCCTCCGGCAGACCGGCTGTTTTCATCACGAATTTTACATTGGCACGCACGCCGTCCGCACTGCCCGTGTAAGAGGTGTAACTCTGCGCGCGGGTTTCCAGCGCCTTCAGCACGTCCTGCAGCGCGGAGGTGTCGGCAGAGCCCGCAAGCTCGGTCAGCTTTCCGATGGCCTGGCTGGCATAGGTGTCCAGCCCGTCCTGCAGCTGTGCCGCGCCGTCGTTCAGGCTCCCCGCGCCGGTGCGGAATTGGCCGATGGCGTCACGGACTGTTTTGCTTGCGCCGGAGAGCTGCGTCAGGCCGGCGCTCAGGCTGGAGGCGCCGTTGCTCAGCTGTGCCGCGCCGGCGGTGAGCTGCGCCGCGCCGTCGCGAAGGGAGGCCGCGCCGTCCTGCGCGCTCTGCGCGCCGGCCGCCAGAGCTCCGGCCGCTCCCACAACAGTGTTCTGGTCCGACGGAGCGTCGGCGTTGTACAGTGCGTCCGTCAGGGATTTTACCGAACCCATCATCGTTTGCGCGTCGCCGGAAAGCTGTTGGAACTGCAGCAGCATGGCCTTCAGCGCTGCGGTGTCCAGCCCGTTCAGTGCGGCGGTCACCTGGTTTACGGCGGCCTCCTTTTCGGGAGCCATCGCGGCCACGATCTGTCCGGCCGCTGCGTCGGCATCCACGGTCACATTGCCGGTAACGGCTTTGTCCACCGCGCCCTGAACCATGCCTGCCGCATCCACCTTGGCGGCCGCACCCTGAGCCGCTCCGGCGGCCTCCGCAATGACGGCGTTCATTTCGTCAGATGTCATTTTCCCGCTGTCCACATAGGGCTGCAGCGCGGCTGCCAGCGCGGAGGAAACATCCTGCGCGGCTTTGGATGCAACGCCCTGCGCCGCGGCCGGTGCTGCCTGCGCAACGGCTGCGTCCGCAGCCTGCAGTGCGCCGCTCTTTACAGCGTCGCCCACGCTTTGGGCGGCGGCTTTCGCCGCACCCTGTGCAGCGCCGTCAAACACCTGGCCCACACCTGCGCCGAGCTGCTTTTTCAGCGCGTCCACATCGGGCAGCTGCACATGGCCGAGCTGGTCTGCCAACGCGTCCATCTGCTGCTGCAGGGCTGCCTGCTGCGCGGCGGCACCCTCCAGAGCGGGTACGAGAGTGCCGTTCAGCCGGCCGGCCAGCTGCTGTGCGCCGTTGTTCAGCTGCTGTGTGCCATCCGCCAGCTGCTGTGTGCCGTTGTCCAGGCTTTTTGCACCGTCCAGCAGGTTCTGCGCGCCGCTCTGCACCTGCTGCGCGCCGCTGAGAGCATTGTCCAGGCCGGTGTCGAAGGTGGCGTAGCTGGCGGCGAATTCGTCCATTTTGCTCTGCAGCGTGCCCGTAGCCTCATGCAGTGTGGCTGCGCCGCTCTGGAGCTGCGCGGTCGCATCCTCGAGCTGGCTCATCTGGCCGGAGAGGTCGGGAATGTCCAGCTCTGAGGTCAACTGGTCCATGCTTGTGGCTGCGGCCAGCATAAATGCCGGAGGTGTACAGTCTTTTACATCCGCCTCGATGACCAGTTCGTCCAGCATGTAATCTTCAAGACCGGACAGCGCTTCCGGCAGCAGACCGCCGAAGGTCTCGGCCATGCCCGGCATGGCGAGAAAGCAGACGAGCTGCGTTTTTGCGTCCGTCTGCACGGTGCCGTGCTGTGCGGCAATGTTGGTATAGGAGCCCGTGGGCAGCGTGGCCGCGGCCACAGTGAAAAACGGCGTGTACACCTTGCGCCGGCTGCCGGCAATCTCCATTTCCTGTCCCTCGTTGTTGGTCAGAGCCAAGCGCATCACAAGGTGTCCGCTTTTGCCCGCCAGCGCATCGGCGGTGATGGACCGGCCGTCCAGCGTATAGGTAATATCCACGGTCACGGGAGGCGTCTGCGTTGTGGTGCCCTGATAATAAATATCGTTGTCCTCGGTGGTCCAGGTCAGGTTTTCGCCGTCCTGCGCGGGCAGCACGTCGCTTTTCAGGTTGGTGATGCCGGAGAGTGTGCTGCGGTCCGCCGCAGCGTCAAAGCCGGTATCGCTGTGCAGCCAGTCGCTGACGATCTGTTCGCTCACCGAACCGTCCGGGTTCAGGATCAGAAACACATTTTCGTCTTTCGTCACGCCCTCTGTGGGCTGTTCGGCAAAGGCGGGCAGGGCGCAGGTGACGGCCAGTGCCGCGCTTACCAGAACGGCCGTGGTTTTCTGCAATAACTTTTTCATACGGTTTTCGTCTCCTTTTCTTTGCTGAGCCAATGGTAGGTGGTTTTCCGGATGAGAGGCGCCGTCAGGATAAGCAGCGCGGGCAGCACCAGCAGAATCACAAGCATGCTGATGAGCGCGCCGCGGCTGATGAGACGGCACAGGCTGCTGATAAGTTCCATGCGGGAAGCCAGTGAAACGCTGAAGGTTGCCGCGAAAAACGTCAGTCCGCTGGTGAGGATGCTCTGGCTGCACTGCTCCACGGCCGTCTGCACGGCGTCCTTGGTGGAGCGCCCCGCATTCAGCTCTTCCCGGAAGCGGGTGGTCATCAGGATGGCGTAGTCCACCGTTGCGCCGAGCTGGATGGTGCCGATGACGATGCTGGCCACAAAGGGCAGCGTCGTGCCGGTGAAATAGGGGATGCCCATATTGATCATAATGGCACTTTCGATGGCGGCCACCAGAAGCACCGGAATGGACGCTGAGCGGAATGAAATGGCGATGATGAGGAAAACCGCTGCGATACTGGCGATGCTGACGCTGCGGAAATCCACGTCCGCCACTTCGATCAGGTCTTTTGTCATTGCACCCTCTCCGGTAATCACGCCGTTGGGGTCGTAACGCTTGACAATGGCGTTCAGAGCGTCCAGTTGGGCGTTTTGAGCTTCGGTACCGCTCTCATAGCTGGAATTGGCCAGCAGCATCTCGTGGCCGCCTGCGCAGAAGATCTGACGCACCTCGGTGGGCAGAACCTCCCGGGGAACGCCGCCGCCCAAAAACTTTTCATAGCTGAGCACCTGGCGGATGCCGTCCACCTGCTCGATCTCATCGGTGAGCGCCTCCATGTCGCGGGCCGGCAAGCCGTCGTCCACGATGATGAAATGGGAAGTCGTCATGCCGAAGTCCTCTTTCAGGCGGCTGGTACCCTGAATCCCCGCGAGGTCCTGCGGCAGGCTGTCGAATAGTGTGTAGTATACAGGCGTTTTCGCCTGCGCCACGCTGAATGGAATGAAGCAGAGCACGAACACTGCGAGGATGGGAATATACCGGCGCACCACGAAACGGGAGGTACGGCGCAGCTTAGGGATGAAGGTACGGTGGGTATGCCGCGCGATGGAGCGCCGGAACGTAAGGATGAGCGCGGGCAGGATCGTCACAGTGCTGACAACGCCCAGCAACACGCCCTTGGCCATTACGATGCCGATGTCGCGCCCCAGTGTCAGGCGCATGGTGCACATTGCGAGGAAGCCTGCGATGGTGGTGAGCGAACTTGCCAGAATGGAGGAGAACGTCTTTTGCACGGCGCGCACCATTGCCTCGTCCTCATCCGGGCAGGAACGCTTTTCTTCCTCGAACCGGTGCAGCAGAAAGATGGAGAAATCCATCGTCACGCCCAGCTGGAGCACCGTGGCCAAAGCCTCGGTGATGTAGCTGATCTGCCCCAGAAAGATATTGGTGCCAAAGTTGTAGACAATGGGGAATACCATGCCCAGCATGAAGATGAGGGGTACAACCGTTTCTTTCATGCTGAGGAACAGCACCACCAGACACGCCCCCACGGCACACAGGATGTAGACGGGCATTTCCTGGTTTACCAGGGATTTTGTGTCCTCCAGAATGGCGGACATTCCGCCGATGAAGCAGTCCTTGCGCAGGATATCCTTGATGGTGCGCTGCGCCTGCATGGTCACGGCATGGGCGCTTGGGTTTTCGAACTGGACCAGCAGCAGTGTGGCGCCGTTTTCGCTGTAAAAGAATTTCTGGATGTCGGCCGGCAGCATTTCCTTTGGCGTAGTTACGTCCAGGATGTCGCTCGTCCACAGCACGCTTTTTACACCCGCAACAGCCTCCAGCTCACTCTTGAGGGCAAGTGTGTCCGCGGTGGACATATTCTCCACGGTGATCATGGAGGTGGAGGCCATGTTGAAATCGTCCTCCAGATATCCTTCGCCCACCATGGAATCCAACTCCGGCGGCAGATAGGTGAGGATATCGTAATTGATATAGGTGCCTGCGGCACCGAACACGGATGGGATCAGCAGCAGCACGGCGGCCGCCAGCACCGCTTTGCGGTGCCGCACCACCCAGCGCGCAAAATGTTCCATTGCTCAACGCTCCCTTTGAATTTTTGCGGCAGCTGATGCCGCGGATTAAACTGACCAACAGTCAACGTTGAATAGTATAGTCTTGTTATGACCGTTAGTCAATCCAATTAATGACCAATAGTCACAAAATGAAAACGATGACTTTTGGTCATTTTGCTGAACCGAAAGACAGCTCTTGCAATCGCCGCCGCGCGGGAGGTATACTAAAAGCGGGAAAGAACGGGGAAAATGCCGCGCCGCGGCGGAAAGGGGAAAACGCGTATGCGCGAACCGATGGAATCCCGCAAGGAACAAAAGCGTCAGAGCCTGCTGGACGCCGCCTACGCGTTGTTCACGGAAAAGGGCGTGGCCAAGACTTCGGTGGACGAGATCGTCCGCGGAGCGAACGTGGCCAAGGGCACGTTTTATCTGTATTTTCACGATAAGGATCAATTGCTGGGACAGCTGGTCTATAATATCTCGGCCCAGGTTCTGGAAGAAGCATACGAATGGCTGGATGAACGCCGCACGCCGGATTTTGTGGAGAATGTGCTGCTTCTTTTGGATTATGTGGTGGAATATTTCAAGCGCAACAAGCTGGTCCTTCGGCTTGTTGAGCGGAATTTTTCCTGGCCTATGGTGGCAAAACAGATGAGCGAGCGGCGCGGCCCTCTTTGGGCGCGGCTGATGCGGGACCTGGAGGCAAGCCCGCTGGCGGCCCGGTATACAGAGGACGAGCTGTTCAAGATGATATTCGTCATCATCGAGATGCTGGGTTCCGTATGCTATTCCTCCATCATTGAGGGCAAGCCGGACACCGTGGACAATATGAAACCGGTGCTGTACGGCATCGTCCGCAAGATCCTGAGCTGAAGGAACCACAAAAAGAAAGGCCGCCCCGCGGGCAGCCTTTCCGGATGAAAAAGATGGTGTCTCAGCAATACATGTTGTTGGCCTGCATATAGTCCGAAAGCTGTTTGCCGTGTTCCTGTTCCTGCTGCTGGATGGCGGCCAGCACTTGGCGCGCCTTGGCGTCGCTGAACTCAAACACGGCGGTGTTGTACACGCCGGAGACATATTTTTCCGTGCCCAACAGATCGGACAACAGATAGGCGTCGCGCTGTTTTTCAGCGCGGCTGGCCGTGGATTTCAGGTCCTTTTCCGCCTTCTGACGGGAGGCCTGCCCTTTGCTCTGCTGGCCCTGTTGGGCGGGCAGGGTGCCCGCCAGCATACCCGTCACGGTGTCGTAATGGCTCTGTTCGGCTTTTTCGATTTTTTCAAAGATATGCTGCAGCTTGGCGTCGCAGGCATTTTCGGCGGCCTTGCGGTACTTTTCCACGCACAGTTTTTCTTCATTCTGCAGGTCCTTCAGCAGGCCCTGCTCCTTTTTTGTCAAAGTCATCCTCATTCGCTCCTTTTTTTGCGTTGGGCCGGCCGCCGGGGGAGCGGTGCGCCCCGCCCGCCGGCGCATGCGTCTTGTGATAGTGTGCCGGGCGCGGCCGCGGATATGCACT
>OMGG01000636.1_pt1 | contig 20077 bp, 16 predicted proteins | sample 1645891 | NCBI WGS metagenome assembly OMGG01 (sample SAMN05578587, study PRJEB25193) | human gut metagenome | biome: Human Microbiome; feature: human-associated habitat; material: feces | host: Homo sapiens | place: USA:Birmingham
CCTGCCGTCTGAATTTCTGCTTTTATTCATCATACAGATGACAGGCCACAAAATGCCTGTCCCCCACATCCTTTAATTCCGGCACCTGAACACGGCATTTTTCCGTTGCATACCGGCATCTGGTTTGGAACCTGCAGCCCTGGGGCGGGTTAAAGGGGCTCGGCACATCCCCCTCCAGGTGGATTTTGTTGTACTCAATATCCATATCCGGAATCGGGATAGCCGAGAGAAGGGCCTGGGTGTAGGGATGTTTTGCGTCTTCATACAGCGCCTTCTTGTCTGCTATTTCCATCACATTTCCCAGATACATGACCATGATCCGATCACAGATATACCGCACCACGCTCAGGTCATGGGAAATGAACAGGTAGGTCAGGTCCAGCTCCTTCTGAAGATCCATCATCAGGTTTAACACCTGGGCCCGGACCGATACGTCCAGGGCTGATACAGGCTCATCGCACACCACGAATCTTGGGTTGAGCACCAGGGCCCTGGCAATAACGATTCTCTGCCGCTGGCCTCCGGAGAACTCATGGGGATAGCGGTTCATGAATTCCAGCGGAAGCCCCACCTTATCCATAATTTCAATCACCCTGGCTTCCTTTTCCTCCTTTGAACCCATGGCAAATACATCCAGCGGGGCGCAAATCAGCTCCCTGACCGTCATACGCGGATTCAGCGAGGAATAGGGGTCCTGAAATATAATCTGGAGCTCCCTGCGCATCTGGCGCATCTCTTCTCTGCCGTATTCCGCCAGATTCTTTCCCCTGTAAACCACCTGTCCCTCCGTGGGTTCATGAAGGCGCAGTATGGTCCTGCCCAGGGTGGACTTGCCGCAGCCCGACTCCCCCACCACGCCCAGGGTTTCCCCGTACTCCATGGAAAAGCTGACTCCGTCCAGGGCCTTTACCGCCCGCGGTTCCCTGCCCCTGCGCTTCTTGCCGGAGAAAAAGTATTTTTTTAAATTTCTGACTTCCAGAATTGTCTCGTTGCCGCTCATACCTTTTCCTCCTTAAGATTCTCATACTTCCAGCAGCTCACCTTGTGTCCGTCATCCGTGATATACACCGGCGGCTGGTGCTCCCTGCATTTGTCCATGGCCTGGAGGCACCGGGCGCAGAACCTGCATCCCTTTGGCATCCTGTCCAGGGACGGCACCGTACCGTCAATGGAAAACAGGCGGTCCAAATCCTTGTCAAGGCGGGGGATGGAGGCCAGAAGGCCCTGTGTATAAGGATGCATGGCCTCCTTGAATATCTGTCTGGCGCTTCCGTACTCCATGACCTTGCCCGCGTACATGACCATGATGTAGTCAGCCATCTCAGCCACCACTCCCATATCATGGGTGATAAGGATAATGGAAGCATTGATGTTCTTCTTCAGCTCCACCATCAGGTCGATAATCTGGGCCTGGATGGTTACGTCCAGCGCCGTTGTGGGCTCATCCGCTATCAGTAGGGATGGACTGCAGGACAATGCCATGGCAATCATAACCCTCTGCCTCATTCCCCCTGACAGCTGATGGGGGAATTCCTTCAGCCTCTGCTCAGGAGAAGAGACACCAACCTTTGTAAGGATATCCAGGGCCTGCTTTTTTATCTCGTCCTTTGAAAGACTGCTGTGTACGGAAATGGTTTCCTCCAGCTGCCTTCCTATGGTGAGCACAGGATTTAAGGATGTCATGGAGTCCTGGAATATCATGGAAATCTCCCTGCCTCTTATCCGGCACATTTCCTTATTCCCTTTTTTGGCAATATCCTCGCCCTTATAAAGGATTTCACCGCCTGCCACAGAACCCACTGCATGGGGAAGCAGCTGCAGGATGGACAGGGAGGTGACGCTCTTGCCGCAGCCGGACTCCCCTACAATACCCAGGGTATCGCCCTGGTTTACGGAAAAGCTCACATCGTCCACAGCAGTCACGGTCCCCCTCTTGGTCCTGAACTGTGTCTTTAAATGTTTAACCTCTAATAATGGCTGTGCCATATTCTACCTCCTCTGCAGGGCCGGCACCGGGAATATCCCGGTGCCTTTGCTGCGTCATGACTATTCTACATGCCATTCCCAAACGGAACGGTTCAAAAGACTGTAATCCTCAAAGCATACATTGGAGATTTTCTTGTTGTAGGCAACCAGGTCCTTCTGGAAATACAGCCATACAAACGGACACTGTTCCCTGAGCATCATCTGGTACTCATCATAGTATGGCTTCCTGTCCTCAAAGCTGAACTGGTTCAGGCCCTTTCTTCCCACCTCGCCCAGGGACGGATCCTCGTTCTGGGAGAAGTTATTCAGATGGCCCGGAGTCACGTTCATCACGCTCTCGCCCGGGTCGGGTGAACCGCCGGATCCAATCAGCGCAAAATCATACTCGCCCTTTCTTGCGGTGGACAGCAGGGTCGGGTGGTCTGTGGTGATGATTTCCACGTTAATGCCAATCTTTGCAAGGTCCTGCTGAATCATGGGCGCCGATTTCTCGCGCACCTCATTGCCCTTTGACACATTGAGGCGGTAGGTCTTGCTGGTATCAAATCCGGATTCCTCCACCATCTGTTTTGCCTTGTCCACATCATATGGGATGGGAAGAAGTTCTTCATTAAAGTATCTGTGGCTTGGAGCCAGGGGGCCCGGAGCCGGTACGCCTTCGCCCTTCATCAGGTTATTGACCAGGGCGTCGCGGTTAATGGCCATGTTTACTGCCTGGCGCACTTCCTGGGGAATGTTCTTGGTATTGCAGGAAAGATACTGGTAACCCAGGGATTCCACTGCCTCTGTGGTCAGGTTTTCCTGCTGTCCCGCCATATCCCAGTCATTTAACGGGATGTTGCCGATGCCTGCGCCGGCCACAATATCAATCTCTCCGTTCATCAGACCTGACAGAAGGTTGGACGCCGGCACGATTTTAACAACAAAGCGGTCGAATTCAGGAGCGTTGATGTGGTAATCCTTATTAGCCGTGAATTCCACGCGCTCGCCAGATATCTCAGACTCGTAAATGCATGGACCGGAACCAATGGGGGCTTTCCAGAAATCAGCTGCCAGCATGTCTTTCACAGGAATGTCCTCCAGACAGTGCTTTGGCAGGATGTAAAAATCGCGGAACATGATGTCCAGCATATAATCCAGGTTGGTGGGGTCCTTCAGTGTGAACTCTACTGTGTTGGCGTCAATGGCCTTCACGCCGAATTCCTCTCCTTCCACACGGATTCCGTCTTCCGTACCGGCAAAGGGAGCCACCTTGGAACGGCGGGCCACACTGATGTCAGGGTTGGACATGAGTTCTGCGGTGTATACCACGTCGTCAGCCGTCACAGGCTGTCCGTCATGCCACTTGGCGTTTTTGTTCAGGTTAAATGTAATCTTGGTATGGGTCTCATCATCCATGGACCAGGAATCTGCCAGACGGGGTTTAAAGGATCCGTCTGCCTTTACCACAATCAGCTTGTCAAAAATCAGCTCCAGCACGGCGTCCGTGTTGGCATTGGTGGTGTTAAAGGGAATCAGGGTGTCCCACGGGGCCGTCATGGCCATGGTCACGATTTTCTGTCCCTGGGAGGCAGTGTTCTCCTGGGCATTGCCGTCTGCGCTGCCTTCCGCCTTGGCGTCCCCGCCTTCGGCTGCTGTTCCTGTTGCGGCAGGGGCCTTGGTATCGCTGGGCGCTGAAGGCGCTGAACAGCCGGACAGTCCCATCATAAGACACAGGGCAAGAGCTGTCATTTTTGTTAAACGTTTTCTCATTACTATATCCTCCTTTTTATTCAAGCCTTTTCGGCATTGATTTTGAACTTATTTTCATGTATCTATTTGATCACCATTTTGGTGTCCAGGGCGTCCCTGGCTCCGTCTCCCAGGAAATTGATACAGAGCACGGTTATCAGCAGGGCCAGGCCGGGCGGAAACCAGAGCCACGGTCTCTGGGAAAGTACGCTGATGGACTGGGCATCATAGAGGATGTTTCCCCAGGATGCCTGGGGCGCCTGGACCCCCATTCCCAAAAAGCTAAGGGCTGATTCCGTAATAATGGCCTGGGCTGCACGGAATGTAAATGAAATGAGCACCGGGGCAAAGGTGTTGGGCAGTATGTATTTTGTCAGGATAGTGCCGTCCTTTGTGCCGATGGCCCTGGCCGCCTCCACGTAATCCTGTTCCCTGGCCGACAGCACATTTCCGTAGATAAGCCTTGCGAACTTAGGCCAGCCCAGGACTCCGATAACAATGGTAACCGTGGCCACAGAGGGCCCCAGTACGGATACCAGCACCAGAATCAGAACCATGGCCGGAAACGACATGAACACATCCGCGCAGCGCATAATCAGTGTCTCGGCAATTCCCCTGTAGTACCCTGCCAGAAGTCCCAGGGGCACACCCACCGCCATACTGATGACTGCGGATATGATACCCACACTTAAGGATACCCGCCCTCCGTAAATGAACCTGGCGAAGATATCCCGCCCGATATCGTCTGTTCCCAGCCAATGAAGGGCGCTGGGCGCGGAACCGAACATCACCTCGTAATCCGATGTATACGGGTCCAGATGCAGTATGTAGGGCAGGGCAATGACCAGTATGATTTCCAGGGTCAGTACAAAAGCGCTTACCATGGCCGGTTTGTGGGCGCAAAAACGCTGGAGCACGTCATGAAAATAAGAATTTGCCGGAATATCCTTTAATCTTTCATCCTGTTTCATGTTCTCACCTTCCTTCTTCTTAGTCATAACGTATCCTTGGATCCAACAGTCCGTACACCAGGTCTACCAGCAGGTTGCCCAATAACACCACAATGGCAATCACCACCGTGATGCCCATGATAACAGGATAATCCCTGGCATTGATGGACTGTACCATCAGACTTCCCAGCCCGGGCCATCCAAATATCTGCTCCGTCACAACCGCCCCTCCTATCAGAAAAGGAATCTGCATGCCGAACCAGGATACCAGCGGAATCCATGCGTTTCTCAAAGCGTGGCGCACCAGCACCGACGGCTCATGAAGCCCCTTTGCCCTGGCCGTGCGGACATAATCGTCCTGGAGCACCTCCAGCATAGAGCCCCTGCACTGGCGTATGAGGCTTCCTATCTGCTGAATGGCCAGAACCACGGCCGGAAGCACCAGGTGGTGGAAGAACATGGGCCAGGTCCTGACTCCGGAGGAGTCGTACATGCCGGAGGTAGGGAACAGCTTCACCTTGATGCAGAAGAAATATATCAGCACCAGTCCTGCGAAGAAATTCGGCATGGCGGACCCGATAAATGACAGTCCGGAAGAAATATAATCCCAGCCGGAGTAGGGCTTATAAGCCGACATGATTCCCAGGGGCAGGGCAATGATAATGGTCAGGGCCATGGCGCTTCCCGTAAGAATCAGCGTGGGCCCTATCCGCTCCAGAATCATATCCAGCACCTGGCCGTTGGTGCGGATGGACATTCCCATGTTTCCCTGCACCAGCTGCACCAGCCATCTGATATACTGTATGATAACCGGCTGGTCCAGTCCCAGTTCCTTACTCTTCCTTGCCATCTCCTCGGCAGTGGCATAAGGGTCGTTAAACAGGATTTCCAACGGCGAGCTGGGCGCCAGGGAGGCCACCACGTACACCAGAATGGTGATACCCAAGAAGGTAGGGATTGCTGTCAACAGCCGTTTCGCAATGTACCTATAACGTTCCATCTGCATATCCTCCTCATTTCATATTTTAAAAATTCCGTTGCCAAATTTTTTATATTGGCCTATTATAATATTAAAAGCGATTCTCTCTCCCTTCGCTTATCTCAATGCAAAAAGGAGTTATACATGGACAACCAGTCACCGAAACTATCCTTAAAGGACACCGTATACCAGCAGTTAATCGAGCTAATCTGCCAGGGAAAGCTGCTGCCTGACACCCTGTTCACGGAAAACCATATGATATCCTACTTCGGGGTCAGCAAATCCCCTGTCAGGGAAGCCTTAATCCAGCTATGCCATGAAAATGTACTGAAAAGCATTCCCAGATGCGGTTATCAGGTGACTGCCATCAGCAGTAAGAATGTCCGCGATGTGACGGAGCTGCGTCTCTACCTGGAACTGTCCAGCCTCCCCAAGGTCATGGAGAACATCACCACGGCTGACATCGAAGAGCTGAAGCGCCAGAACCAGGTGCGCCTGGTAAATCCGGAAAAAAAAGATTTGTGGATAGCCTGGCGCAACAACTACCAGTTTCACATGACGGTGGTGCGCCTGGCAGGCAACGAGCAGGTGAACAATGCCATGGAGCAGGCCATGACCACCTACCGCCGGGCCTATGCCCAGCTATACACCCTGAAAAAAGATGTAATTGCTGCCAATAAAGCCAGTTACCACGACTTCTTCGTGTCCAGCCTGGAAAGACACGACGTATTCTCGGCTCATGAGTATCTGAAAAAAGATATCCTGTTTATGGAGGATGAGCTGCTGGGGACCGGCATCACCACCTGATGAATGCCGGTTCCGGTTTTACCTCTGCTCCAGCTTTTCCACTGAGTCCACCACGCACCGGATGCGGTCATAGGCGATTTCCGTGGGAAGGGTGCAGTCTGAGCCCACGATAAAGGGCCTTCCCTTCATCTCCTCCAGTACCTCACTGGTATGTTTAAAGATTTCTTCCTTTGTCCCGGTGACCAGGACTCCGTGCCTGTCCGGGAATCCTCCCAGAATAATACTGTCACTAAAAAGCCCGGCGCCCTTTGTCAGGCTGAAATCATTTCCGTAAATCCCCCAGTTCACAATGGCCGGGTGCAAATCCTTATATCGGTTAAAGTCAATATTGCTCTTGCATATGTGCAGCACATTGAAATCCGTTGTCTTTTTGATGTGGTCATACACCATTTTCTCATAGGGGGCCACAAATTCCTCAAACTCTTCATCTGTAAAGAAATTCCGCTCTCCTCCCAGGGCCGCATAGAAGATGCCCTCCGCGCCGGCCTCCAGGGAACAATCTGAAAATTCCATAAGAGTCTCAGCCACGGTCCGGAATACCTTTTTCATCTCAGCCGGACGTTCCCGGCAGAATAAGGTAAGCTGGTATCCCATACTGGTGTAGTTGCCTGCAAAACCTGTCTCATGGAAGGCGGAGGCAATAAGGCCGTGGATGGTGGACATGATGGGATACTCTCCCTTTGCCTTGTCGGCTATCCTCTTGATAATTTCCATCTGGTCCTGGAAGATGGCATCCTTCCTGGAAAATCCCCTGAACTTGCTGATGTCACCCAGCCGCTCAATTTTTGTATTCCCGTCATACAGGATATTTTCATTCATGATTTTCAGGATATCGGTATCCGTGGCCTTCATGAAGTCCAGATGGGCCTCAATGGCTTTCTCACCATGATGCATTTCTTCCGGAAAATGAAGCCAGAATCCCACAGGCGTCCTGTCCACTGGTTTTCCTTCTAATACATTTCTGATACGTTCCCTCTTTGTCATGGTTTCCATTTTGTTACTTCCTTTCCCTTTTTGATGCATGTATATGTATATTATTCTCTCTGTTGATATTATCAATAATATTATCAGTTAGGGTGTATGTCAAGCATTTTTTGTGTTATTTGGCTATTATCAATAAAATAATTCATTAAATTTGTACATTTATTCTATATCTAATATGTTTTATAATATTATCAGCACGGGGTAATTTTTGAATGTGAGAAAGGAAATTTTTATGAATATTTATGACCAGCGCATTGCAAAAGCAAGAAACCGCATGGAGGATGCCGGCATTTCACTGCTGGTCATCACGCCTTCATCTGATCTTATGTACCTTACAGGCTACTCAAAACCAGCCACGGACCGTCTGACCGCCCTGCTCCTAACCGAACACGACTCCTATTTCCTGTGTCCTGCCGTGGAAAAAAACTATTTAAAAGAGGTAGACTGCCAGGCAGCCCCCATTTTCTGGGAAGACAGCGGGGACCCATTTAAAAAAATGTACTCGGTCCTGTCCGCCGCTCCCGGCATATCCAGGAAATCCTGCATAAAAGCAGCTGTGGCAGGCAGAATGCAGAGCAGCTGCCTTATCCGGCTCATGGAACTGTATCCCGGCATTTCATGGAACAATGCAGACAGCGTCCTGGTTCCCCTGAGAAAGAGCAAGACGCCGGAAGAGATTACCATAATCAGGAGAGCACAGGAAATGGCCGAGAGGGCCTTTGCCAGATTGCTGGAGAATGGCCTGGAAGGAAAAACAGAGCGCCAGTTGTCAGAACAGCTGATGAAACTGCGTCTGGAGGAAGGCTTTGACGCAGTAGGCCCCGGCCTCATTGCCTGCGGTCCGGGCAGCGCCTCCCCCCATCCCATCCTGTCGGACAACAAGGTACAGGCAGGAGACACAGTAATGTTCGATTTTGGCGGGACCTATAAGGGATATCATGCAGATATGACGAGAACCTGCGCCGTGGGATATGCATCAGATGAATTTAAAGAGGTGTATTCCATTGTTCTTGAAGCCCACTTGGCTGTCCTGAAGGCAGCTGCCCCGGGCACGGCCTGCCGTGATATGGACCTGGCAGGCCGCAGTATCATAGAGCAGGCAGGATATGGGGCATACTTCACCCACAGGCTGGGCCACGGCATAGGGCTGGATATTCATGAGCCGCCCTTTGCCTCAGTCAGCGAAGAAGGTGTATTGGAAACCGGAAATGTAATCTCCAATGAGCCAGGCATCTACCTGCCTGGACAGTTTGGCTTACGTATAGAGGATTTAATCGTGATAACGGAAAAAGGCTGTGAATCCCTTAATACCATGACAAAGGAACTGATGATTGTTTAGAAGGATGGCCGGAAATCCGTATGAATGGCCGGAGGCAGGTACGGATGCCGGGGCTATTGGGCATTACTGCCCTCTCTTCCACTTCTTGATTTCCTCCAGCCTGCCTTTTACAGGTTCCTCCGCGCCCTGGTCCGTAGGATGATAATATTCCCTTCCGGCCAGGGAGTCCGGCAGGCACTGCATACGGGCTATCTTTTCCTCTGTATCATGGGCATACACGTAGCCGTCGCCATAATGCAGATCTTTCATGAGTCCGGTAGGAGCATTGCGAATGGTAAGGGGCACCGGCTCAGCCAGCATGTTCTGGGCGTCAGTCCTGGCGGATTCATAGGCCATATAGGCAGAATTGGATTTAGGCGCCATGGACAGGTAAATCACGGTATGGCTCAGATGTACATTACACTCAGGCATTCCCAGAAAATGACATGCCTGGTAAGCAGACACTGCCAGCGTCAGAGCCTGGCTGTCCGCCATTCCTATGTCCTCGCTGGCAAAGCGGACCAGCCTGCGGGCGACATACAGCGGGTCCTCCCCTGCTTCCAGCATACGCGCCAGCCAGTATACGGCTGCGTCCGGGTCGGAATTGCGCATGGACTTGTGGAGCGCGGATATAAGGTTGTAGTGTTCTTCCCCTTTCTTATCATACAGAAGGCTCTTTTTCCCGATGCACTGCTTCAGTACATCCTCTGTGACCGTGGTCTTATCCGGACTGATTACCCCGTTTGTCACTGCCATTTCCAGGGTATTCAAAGCCGTCCTGGCATCCCCGTTGGCAAACCCGGCAATCATATCAATCATAGGGTCTGTGATCTCCACATTCAGATAACCCAGCCCTTTAGGACTCTTAAGCGCTGTCTTTATAAGGCGGGCCAGGTCATTCTCCGTCAATGCCTGGAGCACAAAGACCCTGCACCGTGACAGGAGAGCGCTGTTGATCTCAAAGGAAGGATTCTCCGTGGTGGCCCCAATCAGAATGATGCTTCCCTTTTCAACATATGGGAGAAACGCGTCCTGCTGTGCCTTGTTGAAGCGGTGTATCTCGTCCACAAATAAAAGGGTCTTAATTCCCATCCTCCGGCTGTTCTCAGCCTGGACCATGACCTCCTTGATTTCCTTTATGCCGCTGGTAACAGCACTGAAATTAATGAACTGGGCATTGGTCCGCTTTGCTATGATTCCCGCCAGGGTGGTTTTGCCCACACCGGGAGGCCCCCAGAAAATCATGGATGGAATCTTATCCTGCTCAATGAGCTGGCGCAGCAGCTTCCCCTTTCCCAAAAGATGCTCCTGTCCCACAAATCCGTCCAGGTCTTCCGGGCGCAGCCTGCTGGCCAGAGGATTGTATACTTCTCTGTCATCGAATAATGACATCTGTTCCATGGCTTTTTATCTCTCCTTTCAGAAATGGATCTGTATGATTACTAAGAAACCGGATATTCTCATGTTCTAGTTTATCTTACTGTGATTTTGCCGTATACGGGCAAAAAGCTGGAATTGTATTATCACAGACGGCAAAGCATACTATATTCTTCCCCTTTTTCATCCACAATTTCAAATCCTGTTTTTTGATACATATTCACAGCATAATTTGCTTTTTGTACGGAAAGTGACGCCTGCTTATATCCTCTGTCTTTCAGAATACGGAGCATTTCTTTCATTAAAGCTGTACCTATTCCCAATCCACGGTAATCTTTATACAGGGAAACTGCAATAGACGGAGTGGCATTATCTATATGTCCGTAATCATTCATAATACGTACCCAAACAGCGCCCACAGCCTTTTTATTAACCTCTGCAACCAAACCAATATCGTCTTTTTTCGTCCCGAAGCCGGTTATATATATCTGCAATTCCGGCTGACTGATAATGGATTTGGGCGGTGCAGGCACTCCCTCCGGCACAAAGACAGCCTGGTACAAAAAATCTTGAAGCAGGCTTTCTTCTCCCTCTGATATTGTTCTGATTTTGTAGTCCATAACCGCCTCCTGCAGTTTTCAATTAACAGAGGAATTCGCCCTCTCCATAACCTGGAATTTCTTTCACTATTTCTTTTTCTTGTTCATTACAATAGCTATTGTAATCGCTATAACAGCACAAATAATAATTAACCAAAAATTTGGATGCATATCTTTATCTCCTCTGCAACTGCTGATATGCCGGGTAATCTGCCCAAGTCAGGCAAACAAATAACTTGCATATAACTTGCTTTTTTCATTCTAATCTTAGCGCATGGAAATGTCAAACAGCTCATTTCGTTTCACTGCTTCACGCTACTGTCCATATTCTGTCTGCTGACTTGGGCACCATTATGGCACTCAATTTACCTTTTCCGGATTGGTTTTCACCTAATGATTGTGCCAATCCCTGAAGGCAAATTCCTCATCCATTTCATCATATGCGCATTCCAGCAAATCAGATCCCCATCCGTCTGAAAACTGAAAGGCCATGAACCGCCCCTGCAATGATAAGCCTTCCGGAATCATGGTCTTAACCAACCCTTCAAAGTTGAACATGGGAAACAATTCCCTAAGCCTTTCTTCCACATCTGTTTTATCCACGGTTCCATTATTGGGTACGCAGTCGAATTCATCAGCCCACTGGAAAACTTCGGCTGTTTCTTTTGAGTATACTTCTTTTTCCCGGAACTCCCCGCCTCCATTTTTCATACGCCCCGGTATAACCGCTTGTTCTATCTCCCAAAATGGATATCCGCTGCCTGTTAAGTCACTGAAAAGCCGATATAATATACAATCATTAATTTGCTTTTCATTCTCCCTGATTTCCTTTTCCTTTTGATTGTAGTACGCAGTAAGACCTCTGGCTATTCCGCCACTGTCTGCTGTCTCAGATTTAAGATAGGGAAACAGCGGCTTGTACCAAAAGGAGTCCTCATCCTGCAATTCTTTCATGATTTCCTCTAACGTATCGTTAATCATGATATTCTCATCCCCAAAATCCTCATTTACATAGTTTCCTGCTATTCCTATGGAAAAGCTGCCCTTAACAAGAAAGCGTTTGTCTCTATAGATTATTTCAATCATATATGTGTTACTCCTTTGTTTATGTTGGTGTTTTTTGGGCGGATGTTATTTGCAGAGGGGGGTATGCGCTTAACGGATTCCCTGTTGATCGGGATACTGTTAATATGTTCTTTTAACTGATGTTTTGCGAATTCTCAATATATAATTATGGCTGCTTTCAATGCATTAGGTACGCGGGGAGCAATTTTCCTTTTGCATTAATTTAGGGGCTTACAGGTATCTTTTGGTCTGCAAGGCTCTCGCGAGCCTCGACGATTTATACATTTTAGTCTGTTATACTATATATCATTTCAATCCACAAGGCTCTCGCGAGCCTCGACGGATTTGCTGGAAGATGGTGGTTGCCTCATGCGATTTCAATCCACAAGGCTCTCGCGAGCCTCGACAACGCGATCCTGCCAATACTCTGCCGCCTTTACAATTTCAATCCACCAGGCTCTCGCGAGCCTCGACGATGTATATGGTCAATCATCCGCTCCGGGAGTGGATTTCAATCCACAAGGCTCTCGCGAGCCTCGACTTTCCTTCCAGAATATTAAGGAAAGGTGACATAATATTTCAATCCACAAGGCTCTCGCGAGCCTCGACACTGAAAAAAGTACTAGAAACATATATCTTTTGTATTTCAATCCACAAGGCTCTCGCGAGCCTCGACGAGGAAGTTTCTCTGGTTATTTGCAGGAGTACAGATTTCAATCCACAAGGCTCTCGCGAGCCTCGACTTTGACCTCCCTCCTATAGCACATGTCCTTAAAAATTTCAATCCACAAGGCTCTCGCGAGCCTCGACCTGGGAATACGGTAAAATGGGAGTAGGAATAAGCAATTTCAATCCACAAGGCTCTCGCGAGCCTCGACCCGCAGCGCATACGGTGCACTATGTAGGCGATAATTTCAATCCACAAGGCTCTCGCGAGCCTCGACTATCGTTGTAGACAGCACAGAGACTGGAAACAGTGATTTCAATCCACAAGGCTCTCGCGAGCCTCGACAATAAACATTTCTCCCAGCCATTCAACCGGTACAATTTCAATCCACAAGGCTCTCGCGAGCCTCGACAGCGCCCAGCACATCCATATTACTGATGGATAGTATTTCAATCCACAAGGCTCTCGCGAGCCTCGACGCAAGCGCATCATTATAATTCTGAGTTGCTGACTCTATTTCAATCCACAAGGCTCTCGCGAGCCTCGACATGTCGCCCTGCGCATCCAGGGCAATGCTGACAATTTCAATCCACAAGGCTCTCGCGAGCCTCGACTCTTCCAGAAGACTGGTACAGCCGGGACCTGGATATTTCAATCCACAAGGCTCTCGCGAGCCTCGACAGCAAAATTATCCAAACCTACTCCACATCCCCCCTAACATTTTATGCATTATGCTCTTTTCTCCCCAGTTCAACCAATTCAGTCCATTCACCCAGCCCGCTTTCACGGCCTTTTCCTCTGTTTTTCAGGTGCGAATCTCCCAGGCATTTCATGTCAGCTTGGCATTCGCACCTGGTTTGAAGGGCTCCCAACTCACAGAAACCAACTCTACTTATATATTACATAATCCTTCATTTCCCGCATATATCCTGCATGCTGCAAAGCCTCTGCCGCCTCCGCCGGATACTCTTTCAATACAAGCCTCTTTTGTTCCGGATATATGGCTCCCTGCTTGAACGCACGAATAAATTCCGCCATCACTTCCTTCATATCTTCGGCATCGCAAATACGCAGTACTCTGCCCTGACGTTCCATTACAGCAGCCAGCTTTCCCGCCTTCAGGGCCACCGCTGTTCCGGCCACTGCCAGAAATCCACATTTTTCAGGTAGTTCCAGAACTTTTCCCCACACCAGGGCCGGATCTGTTCCGTTTAACCATACCGTATGGTCATCCGGCTCCCTCAATGCGCCGGTCACGGCATCATAATCCTCTCCGCGGACAAATTGGGCTCCCGACATCCCCTCTACAAAATAACCTCTGCGGATGCGGCCTGTATATTCCCAGATACGAAGAATTTCCAATGCCTGGGCCCAGCTCCACTCCCATTTTTTTCCATCTTCTCCGGTCAGGACATAGGGCGAGTCTGACACAGCCTGTACAGACTTTCTAAAAGTCTCACGGCACAGAATCATATTTTCATCAAAAAACTGCTCCAGCCATTCCTCCGGTCCATATTTTCTTACCGGCCTTACTATATCCCACCGCCCAGCTGACAGTGCCATGACCCTGGTATTCACACGTTGTCTCACAGCAGCTTTCTTTACCTTGTCCTGATTCTGCCATTGCCTTACAGGCACAAAACTGTCTGCACATACCAGGCCCTTTTCAGCCAGACTTAACAATACTTCCTGGGCGCTGCCTTCCTTTGGTATTTTTGTAAGGAATTTAAGAAAACTGGCTCCTCTGCGCTTTAACTCCTGGTACATGAGAAGCTCATCGCCCTTAAGCCCTGCTGTCTCTGCCCCGGCAGATGCCTCCCAGTCTATATCCTCATAACTGCAAAAACAAAGGGTTCCTTCCGGCGACATTCTCCAGAAATAGTCCCCCTGGGCCAGCAGCCGGTCCAGAAGACTGGCTCCATACCGCTCCACCCGCCTGGCAAAGTACACATTTTCCCAAAAGCGTACAGGGCATGGCTTTCTGCATCCTTTTTCCACGGCTTCCCTTAACTGTTCTTCTGCCGTGGAATGTGTCACTGCCCTGGCTGCCATCAGCGCGGCGTAATGAAATGCGGGCTGTGTGGCTGTCTGACTGCGCAGGCTGCGTATATGGCCTTCCCTGGCCCTCTCATAGAGCTTTTCGTGATAGTATACGCCCTGGTCCTCCACTGCTTTTTTGCTGCCGCATAGTTTATCTAAAAGCGCCTCTGTCATTTCCTCAGACAGAAAATACCGTTCCCTTACATCCACCGCAGTCTGACCGCCGCGGTAATAGAGCATACGCCGGACGATGTGCATTGCGGCTTCCTCATCCTGCTGCTGCAATGCCCTCATATATTCGTCCTCATGTTCTGCCGCTATCCAGATTCCCGGCTCCACATAACAGGCCAGTCCCTGCCGGGCCAGGGCCTCCAGCCAGTCAGCAGGTATATCCAGCTCTCCTGCCTCCAAATCTCCCTCCATCATGAGAAGCGAATGGAGCTCCTCCTCATTTTCCGGCATTTTTCTCCGTGACCATCCCCTGGACAGTTCCTCTGGTGTAGGCTTAAGCAATGCTTTTTTCAAATCTTCCTGCACGGTCTGGCGGATTTTAGGCGTCACCGGTGAATACTCATACATCTCTTCTGCCTCTGCCTGCCACTGGAAGGGTAGAGACATGGGAGAAGGGACATCCAGCCAGATTTCTCTGACCGTAATGAAGCCGGAACGGATCCTGGCCAGTATCTCCATCACTCCGCTGATATCCCACTGGTGTTCCAGACATTCCCGTTTTGTCTCACGAATCAGCGGATGGTCCGGCTGGTCCATCAGGGAGCTTAACATTTCCGTGCTCTTAAGACGCTGCATCCAAAGCGGCTGGCGCCCGTTCCGTTTCATGCCCATCATCAGGGCACGGGCAGCATTGTAGCGGAATGTCATGCCGAACAGAGGCGTATCAGGCAGGATTGCTTCCAGCACCGGCCGTACCTGGTCCGGGTTGATTTGGAATAAAAGTCCTTCCGGCAATTGCTCCCTGCCGTATGGATACAGAAGGAAGCCATCCTCCTCATCCACACTCCCCACATCCATCCCCATGGTATTGCGTATCATATGACGCAGGACCAGGGACAGCGGACCATTTACCCGTCTTCCAAACAGAGCATGGACCATGACCTGGTGGCTTCCTGTACTGTCCTTAAAATGCTCCACCACTATGGTTCTGTCATCAGGCAGTCCTTCTGTGGCCTGAATCTGACGTGTTATAAATCCGGACGCATGGACCGACGCAGACTCGTCTAATCCCAGTTTCTCCAGAGCTTTTTCCAGCTCTCCCTCACGGCATGCCTTCTCCAGCTCTCCTAATATACGGCCAAAGGCAAGACTGGTTCTAAGATCTCTTCCCTTTGTCTCCCCTTTCCAGAATGGAAGTCTGGCGCCTTCGGCCGGGGCCTGGGTCACGATAACAGAGTCCTTATCCTGACGGACCACACGCCAGCCAAAGGACCCCAGCATGAACCGGTCCCCGATCCTGGATTCATAGACAAATTCCTCATCCAGCTCTCCTAACTTCACCCCGTCCTCTGTTTTGGCTGCGTACATCCCTTTGTCGGGTATGGTCCCTCCCGCTGCCGTGGCCAGCATACGGCTGTAAACATCCCCAGCCACCCGGCCGTGAATCCGGTCATACAAAATCCTCGGACGCACCGGTATCTCCCGGCTGTGTTCGTAATCTCCTGCCAGCATGGCAAGGACGTCCTCCACATCCTTCCTGGTCACCTGGTAAAATGGATACGACCGCTCCAGCACATCCATCACATCATCTATGCTGTAGCTCTCTCCCGAAGCCATGGAAACCAAATGCTGGGCCAGTACATCCAGACACATGCGCGGAGGATTGGCCCGTTCCACGCCTCCACGGCGGGCCACTTGTGCGGTCATGCCGCAGTATACTGATTCGGGCGCAGTCCTGGGATACATATACATGACGCTGACCCGGCCCGGATTATGGCCGGCCCGGCCCAGGCGCTGCATGGTGCTGGAAATGGTGCGGGGGCATCCGACCTGCAGAACCTGCTCCACATCCCCCACGTCAATGCCCAGTTCCATGGACGACGTGGCACATAACAGTCTCAGCCTCCCCTCTCTTAAATCCCGTTCCACCTCATCCCTCTGTTCCTTTGACAGACTTCCGTGGTGGACTCTGGCAAACCCGTCCCCGCCCAACAGATTTACATAGTATGCCAGCTTTTCCACATAACGCCTTCCTTCGGAAAATGCAATTACACTCTTACAGCTTAAGCACTGGCGGTATACTGCCATTCCCAGCTCTTCCCATACCGGATCCTTCCGCCTTCCCACAGCAGGGGCCGTACCAATAACCTGTATATCCACCTGTTTATCCATGGAAGGTGCACAGATAACGGCCGGTTCCGGGGACAGGTAGGCGGCCGCAAGCTCCAACGGCTCAATGGTGGCTGACAGGCCAATTCTCTGAAGCCTGCGGCCGCAAAGTTTATCCAGCCTGGCCACTGACAGCATCAGATGCGCCCCCCTCTTGGTGTCTATGAGGGCGTGAATCTCGTCCAAAATAATTGCCTTTGCAGTCTTTAACACCTGTCGGCCGGATTTGGATGTCAGCATGAGATAAAGGGATTCCGGAGTGATAATCAGGATGTGGGGCGGATGCTTTACCATCCTCTGGCGCTCTTTCTGAGGCGTGTCCCCGGTACGGATGGCGGTCTGAATCTGCCCTATGGATGGATTACCCGGTCTGCTTTCCGCTTTGCTTTCCCCGGGAGCTTCCGCTCCGATCCCCTCCAAAGGTTTGCGTAAATTTTCCCTGATGTCCCCCGCCAGAGACTTAAGGGGAGACACATATATCACATACAGCTCCTCCTTAAGTTCCCCCCTCTCAACCAGTCCGCCCAACTGGTCTATGAACACCAGGAAAGCTGAAAGGGTCTTTCCTGTACCGGTTGGAGCGCTTACCAGCACGTGCTTTCCGTCAGCAATGGCGGGCCATGCTTCTCTCTGTATTTTGGTGGGTTCTCCAAATGTTTTCCTAAACCAGCTTTCAGTGGCTGGCAGGAATTGTTTAAGGGTATCCTCTTGCATAAGCTCCTCCATGCGGGCAGTTGTGTGTCATTCCTGTTGTCCGGATTATGTTCCGTAAAACTACAGGTATTTATATTATTATATCATTGCACTGTTTTGCCTGTCTATGACTGACATGGCAGAACTGCCTTTCTGAAAGGTCTTTTCCGGTCTTTCATTTGCAGCAGTTCCGGCGCCGCCTGTTTCCTTAACCCTAATCTTATTGTATAATATACTCATATCAATAACAGGCTGAATCAGAGCCTGTGGGAATGAAAATCTGAAAATACAGCAGAAATCTGATAAAACAAAAGAAAGGAACAATCATGGACAAACGGAAAACAGGCATTTTTCTTCTCATATTCCTGCTTGGACTCATAGCCGGATTCCTGCTCTCCAGCGCGGTGAGAGGACATGCAGCCGCAGATACTTCCGGTTCCCGGATATCCGGCAGACAGGAAAACGTCCCCCTTATAACCACCGGAGAGGACTCAGCACTCCCGGCTTCCCCGGAACAAGCTGCCGTCAGCATATCTGCTCCCCAGGCCATCCTGACCTCCGGACCGTCCTATCCTGAGTGGGACAAAAACACCACCTATACAGGCGGCGATCAGGTGGTCTGCGGCGGTAAAATATATATAGCCAGGTGGTGGACCTTAGGGGAGCTTCCAGGGCAGGCCGATGTGTGGGAAGCCGCTCCGCAGACGCCCCCTCCCACAGATTCCCAGGCCGCTCCCAAAGCCGGCGCCTCATCCCCGGTAAAGGTGGTGGGTTATTACCCTGACTGGAAATCCTACCAGCCCCAAAAGCTGCAGATGGATGTGCTGACCCACATCGCCTACGCATTTGCCATACCCACACCGGACAGCAGACTGCTCCCCCTGGAAAACCCGGAAACAGCAGTCCGCCTGATAGAGGATGCCCATAAAAACCAGGTCAAGGTCTTATTAGCTGTGGGCGGATGGAGCTATAACGGTGCCGAGCTGGAACCAGTCTTCGTGAGCGCCACTTCAACCAGTGAAAAAACCAGGCAGCTGGGTGATGAAATACTGGCCATGTGCAATGAGTACGGGTTTGACGGCGTGGACATGGACTGGGAGCATCCCAGGGTAGACGGGCCCTCCAAGGACCAGTACCAGGAGCTGATTCTTTACCTGGCAGACGCGCTCCATGCCCAGGGAAAGCTTCTGACCAGCGCTGTCGTCAGCGGGGTCAGCGCAGACGGCAATATTTATTATGATGCCGCGGCCCATAGCGATGCCGTGTTAAACGCAGTGGACTGGATTCATGTTATGGCCTATGACGGCGGTGACGGGGAACGCCATTCTTCCTATGACTTTGCAGTAAACAGCGCCGCCTACTGGTGCGGCACAAGAAAAATGCCGGCCGGTAAAGTGGTGCTGGGTGTTCCCTTCTACGGACGTCCCGGCTGGGCCGGTTACGGGGATATCCTGGCCGCTGACCCGGATGCCGGGAATAAAGACCATGCCATGGTGAGTGGAATGGATGTCTGGTATAACGGCATTTCCACCATTGAAAAAAAGGCCGCGTACGCCAGGAATAACCTGGGCGGAATCATGATATGGGAACTGACCCAGGACACGGACGATTCCGGCAAAAGCCTTCTGTCAGCCATCGGAAGGGGCATACAATGATCCCTATGTCCCGCTGTTTATCCCTGCGGATTGTAAGGACATTTTTCCTTCAGGCACTGTTCATTCCGGCCGTACAATCCGCATACTGTCTTTTTGGGCCGCTCCATCCATATCCCGAATTTCTCCCCCACAAAATCCACTGCCTCCAGTATGGCTGTGTAGGAATCCCGTTTACAGCATCTGGGTCCCCCTGTTTTGGCAATAGCCCCAAGGCTTCTGGAGGTCATCTCATTGCAAAGCCCCCACTCTTTTCCGCTTAAGGGTGAGGCCCCTGTAATCAGGCTGACAAAAATACCTGTACTCACAGCAGCCCCGCAGGTTCCCCACAAACCGCAGATACCTCCCGGCACCTGTGCCCCTCTGTTCCTCATTTCTTCCAGGGCCGCGTCCAAATCCAGTTCTCCCCCGGCGTTCTTATAGGCAGCCAGAAGCGCGGAGCCCACCAGCACATGGTGCTCCGGTCCATGCATATAGATATAGGGAGACAGGATGATTTTCTTCATGATTGCCACCGGATCCTTGCTGTCTGTATGCCTGCATATATCTTCAATGACACGCAGGCCCATCTGCTCATGGCAGCTGTCGCAGATAAAGTGACCGTTCACACATCTGGCATTGCTCATAAATGTTTTGTGACAGTAGGTACATTCCATTTCAATCTGACTCGGGAAATATTCCAGCGGCGCACCGCATACCAGGCATCCCGTTGTTTGTTCTTCCATTGCCGTATCCTCCTGTTAACCATTCATTTCTTATTCTTAGGCCAATCTCATTTCAGTATACCATAATCCCTATCCCGGTTAATACTTATTTTTCTGTTTTTATATCGGTTTTCATATCCACATGCCAGCCTCACCCCTTATTCCCACTTTGCCCCACAATTTCC
>OMGG01000638.1_pt1 | contig 20040 bp, 22 predicted proteins | sample 1645891 | NCBI WGS metagenome assembly OMGG01 (sample SAMN05578587, study PRJEB25193) | human gut metagenome | biome: Human Microbiome; feature: human-associated habitat; material: feces | host: Homo sapiens | place: USA:Birmingham
TTTTTAATGCCTCATCTATTATTTCCCTTGATTTTTCTTCTGCACTTCCTACCTTGCTGTCATACTGCTTCCTCTCGTAATTGCGTGCAGCAAACCAAGTAATAATAGCCACAACTATCATAACGATAATCATTATGGGGACCATTATCTGTGACACAGGAGCACCTCCTTATTTAATTTTCATTGTACGAACTACAACATATTAATTTTATACTTTTTTCAGAATTATGTCAAGTATCTTCCCCTTATTTTCCCGCAGAGACAGACAATATAGACAAATTACAACAGGGCCTAATCCTGGTTTTCAGCGGTTTTAATCTCTCTCAATACCCTGTTTATCACTTCAAAAGAGTATCCTTTCCTCCCTAAAAAGGCCGCCAGACGGCCTTTTTCCTGGTAGGAGGCTTCCTTTTTTCCCTTAAGCCGCCTGGTCAGAGCCTGCCTGGCTGATTCCTCCTCGTCCACAGGCGACTGGTCCAGCGCTTCCTCTATATAAGACGAATCCACGCCCTTTTGCTGCATCTCATATACCATCTGGCGTCGGCTCTTTTTCCCTGCATAGGAGCGCACATAGCTCTGGGCATAAGCGTTATCATCCAGAAAACGGTATTCCTTCAGAAAATTTACAGCATACTCCACTGCCTCTCTGGGATATCCTGCCTTCCCAAGTTTTTCCTTCATCCACTTCTCTGTTTTTCCTGAATCCTTTAATAAATGAAGGGCATACTCCTTGGACCTTGGCCGCAGTACATCCCTGAGGATTTCCTCATACACCTCATCTTCCAGCTCCCTGCCTTCCTCTATCCTGTACCGTTCCACCTCACCCCTGTATAAAACAAAGGCAAAGCCTTCCTCCAGGAAGACTTTGCTCTTTCTCTTATCTACAGGGATGACAGCTGTGACCATCATACCAGTTCAGGGGCATCCGCATCAGTTTCCCCTGTTTTAGTTTCCGCCTGTTTAGCGGCTGTCTTAAAGGCCTCGGCTGCCTCCATGGCTTCCTCTGCTCCGGGCAGTTCATACTTTGCCCTTACCTTGGCCTCCACCTCGGCGCAGACAGCCGGGTTATCAGACAGGTACTGCTTGGAATTCTCACGTCCCTGGCCAATCTTGGAACCGTTATAGGCAAACCAGGCGCCGCTCTTCTCAATGATGTTCTCCTTAACAGCCAGGTCCAGGATATCGCCTTCCTTGGAAATGCCCCTGCCAAACATGATATCGAATTCAGCTTCCTTAAAAGGAGGCGCAATCTTATTCTTCACTACCTTTACCCTGACACGGTTTCCTGTGACCTCTCCGCCCTGCTTTAAGGTCTCTATCCTGCGGACATCCAGGCGCACGGATGCATAGAACTTCAGAGCACGTCCGCCTGTGGTAGTCTCCGGATTGCCAAACATGACACCCACCTTCTCACGCAGCTGGTTGATGAAGATGACAATACAGTTGGACTTGCTGATAACAGCGGTCAGCTTCCTCAGAGCCTGTGACATAAGCCTGGCCTGAAGACCCACATGGGAATCTCCCATCTCGCCGTCAATCTCAGCCTTGGGAACCAGAGCGGCCACGGAGTCCACAATCACGATGTCCACGGCACCGGAACGCACCATGGTCTCGGTAATCTCCAGTGCCTGCTCGCCGTTATCCGGCTGGGAGATATACAGGTTATCAATATCCACTCCTATGTTCCTGGCATATACAGGATCCAGGGCATGCTCTGCGTCAATGAAGCCTGCAATGCCCCCGCGCTTCTGCACCTCTGCCACCATGTGCAGGGCGACCGTGGTCTTACCGGAAGACTCAGGTCCATATACCTCTACAATCCTGCCCTTGGGAACTCCGCCCAATCCCAGGGCTATATCCAGGCTGATGGAGCCGGTGGGCACTGTCTCAATATTCATATTTGCTCTGGAATCCCCCAGCTTCATGACGGATCCTTTTCCGTATGCCTTCTCAATCTGGGTCAGGGCAGCGTCTAATGCCTTTAACTTCTCGTCTTTATTCATATCGCGGTTGATTACATTACTCTTCTCTTCTCTGGCCATAGTATCCTCCAATGCCTTCCATGCGAACAAATGTTCTCTAATAGTTACAATAATAGTATAGTTCCCCTAAAATGTCAACCTCTATTTTCCCGCCACGCCCCTTTTTTACGCTGGTTTCATATGACGGCCATAACGCTATCCTGCGCCGCTGCCGGATGGTTTCCACAGTACCTCCCTGCTTCTTTCATACTGCTTTCATACTGCTGCCATACTGCTGCCATACTGCTTCCATACCGCTGCCATACTGCTTCCATACTGTTTTCCTGTCTGTCATACAATGTGAATTCCGGGCGAAACGCCCCTTACAGGTGCCTGTGCACGCACCCCAACGCCTGCGCACAAAAACGCAGTGCCAAAGCCATCACGGCAAGAAATGCCGTGGAAGTAGTATCAGAATATCATAGAATCATGCTGATTGCAAGGATTTCCTCCGGACACGCTGCCCGGCCGGGACTTCCCCGCCGGGCGCCGGCTTACCTTCCTCCTGACAGCATATAATAAACATTGGGTACGAACCGTCTCATAGCGCCGCCAATCAGGGCGCTGACCGCCGTCATGAGGACGGGCATCAGGATGAATGCAGCCAGGGCAATGACCGCGCTTCCCGGAAAAGCAGCCGCGGCTGCCTTGTTGATAAACCTTACCCAGGCAAAATGAATGGCATACAGGAAGAAATTATGCTTCATCCACTCCCTGGCATCAGGAAGGTCCGCTGCCTTTACAGCCAGGACAGCTCCGCAGACTCCCCACAGCCTCCAACATACAGTGTAAAGCGGACGCTCCCACAACAGTCCTCCGAAACGGCCCAGGTACAGAAGAAGTCCCATGGCAGTCAAAAGAATGGCTCCTGCCGTCATATTCTTCCGGACCCCAGTTCTTTCCTCTATTCCCCTTCCCCAGGTATCCCTGTGAAGGCTCGCCCAGGCAGCTGCGCAGAAATAAAACAGGGCATCCAGATTAAGAAGGGGCATGGCCCAGTTCTTCCAAAGGCCAAAGGCCATGATTCCCAGGGCGGCGGCGCCCGTTAAATTTCCCCGCATCACAGTGTAAACCAGGGGTGCCAGCGCCACCAGAAGAATCAGCTGGAACAGATACCAGAACACCGGGTTATAGGAATAGCACACAAGGGCGTCAAAAAGCTGGGTCCCGTTAAAGGGTATGGGCGTCTTTCCCACCACTCCGGACAGGCCCGGCAGGCGGGTGGCCGCCACATACCCAATATAGTAAAGAAAATTCCACAAAAGATAGGGCAGTACCAGGCTTCTTATCCTGGAACGCCACTTTGGAATGAGCTTTTCCCAGCAAAAACCGCGAAAAAACAGATAGGAGGACACCATGAAAAATCCCGGCACCGCTATCTGTCCCAGTCTCTCTCCCAGTATGCGCTCTATCCCTGCAACCTTAAGGGCAGCCTCCGGGGTCCCCATAAACAGCTCCCCATTAAAAGAGTGCACCCACACCACAAGCAGGCTGAACAGGAATGTAAGCCAGTAAATCTTGTCGCGGAACTGTTTTTCTTCCATATAGTATCTTCCCCCTGTCCCATCACAAATGTCAGAAATCCAAAAAGGCCGCCCCATGACCTGCCTTAAGCGCCGCAGCATGCCCCGGCAGGCAGATCTAGGAAAACGGCCTTTTATTCTTTACATTGCGTTCCTGTTAACTGCGGTACTGAGCCAGCAGCCGGTTGATCCGCTTGGTAGGCGTCAGCAAATCGCTCAGGGATGCGTCATGATTAAGGTTGTCGATAATGAGGGCAATATATTTGCTCATATCCACATTAATATAGTAAGGTCTCTCAAGAAGATCCGGAGTCTGATATACCAGGTTCGTGGTCAGTATCCGGTCAATGATTCCCTTATCATAATACTCGTCAAACTTTGTAAGTCCCCCTGTAAACAGACCAAACGTAGCGCACACAAAAACCTTCCTGGCTTTCCTGCGCTTCAGCTCCTTGGCCACATCCATGACACTCTCACCAGAGGAAATCATGTCGTCGATGATGAGCACATCCTTCCCCTCCACGCTGGCTCCCAGGAACTCATGGGCCACGATGGGGTTGCGGCCGCCCACGATTTTCGTGTAATCGCGGCGCTTATAGAACATACCCATGTCCAGCCCCAGCATGTTGGCAAAATACACGGCTCTTCCCGTGCCGCCCTCATCCGGACTGATGACCATCATATGGCTGCTGTCAATCTGCAGGTCTGTCTCATTCTTTAAAAGATATTTTAAGAACTGGTAGATGGGCTGAACTGTCTCAAAGCCCCGTAAAGGAATGGCGTTCTGGACCCTGGGGTCGTGGGCATCAAAGGTAATGATATTCTCCACTCCCATATTCACCAGTTCCTTGAGCGCCAGGGCGCAGTCCAGGGATTCCCTCCCGGAACGCCTGTGCTGGCGGCTCTCATATAAAAACGGCATGATCACATTAATCCTGTGGGCCTTGCCTGCTGCCGCTGCAATCACACGCTTCAAATCCTGAAAATGGTCGTCCGGTGACATATGGTTGGTCATACCGAACAGGGAATAGGTCAGACTGTAGTTGCATATATCTACCATGATATATAAGTCGTCGCCCCTTATGGACTCTGTCACAAGTCCCTTGCCCTCTCCCGTGCCAAACCTGGGGGTTACGGCATTGATGATGTAGGAATCTCTCTGATATCCGGAAAATGCGATGGTAGACTTGTGCTCGCTTTCCCTCTCCCGTCTCCAGTCCACCAGATAGGCATTCACCTTATCGCCCAACTCCGTACAGCTCTTTAACGGAATCAGTCCCAACGGACCCACGGGAATGGTTTCAATGATTTTCTCCTCATATAACATGGTTAACATCCTCCTGTTTTTTGCCGGAGGCCTTCTTACCCGGACCGGCATATACTTTTATACCATCATTCTCCATGGTTCGTCAAGGCCCTTGTACCCCAGAAATGCCCTAATTATACGTTACTTTTTTAACAGTCTGATATCTCCTCCATATAATGGGATAATCCTGTATCCGCTCATAATCCTGGATGTAACACGGTCTGTATAGGAATCCCTGAGCCGGGCCAGGGTCAGGTTGGTGGATATGATGGTGGAACGGCTCATGTTCATCCGCTCATTGATGCAGTAAAACAGCTGGGAGGAAGTAAAGCTGTTGTTTAACTCCGTTCCCAGATCATCAATGATGAGAAGATCACAGTCCAGGATAAACCGGTACATGTCCTTCATGTCCTCCGCATTATCATAATCAAACTTATTCCTGGAAAATACATCAAAGAGATCGCTGGCTGTCAGATAGATGACAGAATGGAAATCATCCATCAGCTCCCTTGCAATACAGTTGGTGAGAAATGTCTTTCCCACACCAGTGCTTCCTGTAAACAGGAGATTATCATGTTTCTTATCAAAGTCCCGGACAAACTCCCTGCATCCCGCCACGACCCGGCGCATGTAGGCCGCATTGGTAATACCAAGCTGGGGAAGTATCTCCGTATCATCGTAGTACTCATAACTCAGGGCATTAAAATTCTCCCGCTCCAGAACATCCTCCAGATTGGACTGGGCATGGAGCAGCTTCATCTGGGCCTGAAGGAAACAATGGCACTTACGGCCGTCTATCAGTCCCGTATCCCTACAGTCCGGACAGCGGTAATGAAGCTCCAGGTAATCGTCAGGATAGCCCGCAGCCCTGATAATAAGCGACTTCTGCTCCCGCAGATCCTTAAGGTCTTCCTTCAGCCTGTCCAGGACACTCTTATCCCCTTCCAGCAGCTTTTTGGCGCACGCCACGGAACGCTCTGCGATTTCCGCTTCCAGCTGCCTTACTACCGGCAGCCTGGCATAAATCTCTTGGCGCCGCTCCTCCAGTTTGTGGTGGTTTTCGATCTGCTGCCTTCCATACTCCCTCATGATTGCGTCATACTGGGAATTGCTCAGTGCCATGGTTCACTCTCCTTATGTGTATTAGGGCTGCTGCCCCACCCACTCCTTTACCTGCTTTAAGACCAGCGCATCATAGTCAGTATCCCTCTGCTTGAAATTATGAAACTGGTTGGATGAATTCTTCCTGGCTCCTGAGCCCTGCCTGGCTGACGAGACGCCGGAGTCATACTTCTGCAGCCTCTTCTCCCTGGATTCACCGCTCTCCTCCCTGGCAGCCGTGCGCTTTGCGTCCAGGTCCTTTATATCAGCCAGGCCCCGGACGCCGGCCTTCTGCCAGTCTGACAAAATCTTGTCCGCATACTGGAAGCTGGGGTTGTGGATGGCCGTAATAGTCCTGCTGCACGCTTCCAATACCACTTCCCTGGAAAATCCATAGTCCCTGAACCATTTGTCCATCAGCTTCTGCTCCGGTGCAGCCGGCTTCCTGTTATTGATGCCAAATGCCTTCATAACCGCAAAGGAATCACGGTTGTAGGAAGCGCTGTAATCCTTGGCCTCCAGCGCTGTCCTTATTCCCTTCTCATGCCAGCTCATGGCCACGGTCTCCATGTAACGCACCGATATGTGGCCGTTCTGCACACAGTATTCCACCAGATACTCCAAGAGCTCGCTGCTCATGGATAAGCCCTCATACAGATAGGCAAACACCTGGCAGTCTCTGGGAGTAAATACTTTATTCATGTACTTCTGGGCAATATAGAGAAGCTGGGAAAACTCCTCGTCCTGAGCCAGACGGTTTACCTGCTCCGTGGAATACACCGGAATACAGCCGTCCTCCTGGCCCGTGGTTTCTGTGCGCTCCCGGACAACGGCCGGCTCCTGAACAACGGCCGGTTCCCGCATGCCTGTCATGCCCCGTACCTCTGCACGCCCTGCGGTCCCGGTTTCCCGCTGAAACGGCTCAACCCGCAAATCAGGAACCGCTGCCTGTCCCCCATCCTGCCCACGGGTAAAGGTATGGCCTCCGGACTCCGGGCGGACCGGTTCACCCTGAACCGGCTGTCCCTGTTCAGAGGCAGTCAGCACTCCCGCCTTCTTCCAATAGGAGAGGGCTCTGCGAACATCTGACTCCGTATGGTTTAAGGCATCCGCAATCAACTCTATGGTGATATCCTCCCCCTGATGACGGAGCACATAGAGGTACACCTTCACATATTCGCCGTTGGCAGCAGCCATATATGTATCAATGAATTCATTGGCCACAGCCGTGACCGGAACACTCCATCTATCCTTCATATTTCCACCCATCCCTACCACTCCTTGCTTCATTCTATCATAACACATCCACTGCCAAAAGAAAATAGGCGCGGTTTTGCACACTCTTTGTTGTGGATAATGTGGATAATGTGGAAAAATGGTGGACATAACTGTCCCCGTTCTTCATAAAACTCCATTTTTACCGTATAAATCCAAGATTTTTTAAATCGTGCGACATTTTTTTATGTTAATCAAAAAATCCACATAGTTTCTTTACATAAAATGTTGAAAACTATGTGGATAATGTGGATAACTATTGTCCTAACAGCTTTTCTCCTACTTTTACAATGTCTCCGGCCCCCATAGTTATCAACAAATCGCCGTTCATACAATTTTCCAAAATAAATGTTTCAATCTCGTCAAAGGACGGAATATAATGGGCCTTCGTGCCCAGCTTCTCAATCCGGTCCGCCACATCCCGGGAGCTGACCCCCAGGGTATCTGTCTCCCGGGCTGCATAAATATCAGCCAGAACCACTTCATCCGCAGCAGACAGAGCTTCCGCAAACTGGTCCAGAAACGCCCTGGTTCTGGTATAAGTATGGGGCTGGAACACACACCACAGCTTCCTGTGGGGATAATTCCTGGCCGCCGCCAGGGTTGCCTTTATCTCCTGTGGGTGATGGGCATAGTCGTCAATGACCGTAACACCTGCCACCTCTCCCTTTTTCTCAAACCGTCTGTCCGTGCCAGTAAATCTTCCCAGCCCCGACATAATGGCGTCAAATCCGACCCCCAGCTCCAATGCGATGGCAATGGCTGCCAGGGAATTATATACATTGTGCTCTCCCGTAACGCCAAGGGTGATGCGGCTCACTGTCTCTCCCTGGATTACCAGGTCATAGGATGGCCTGGCAAACCCGTCATATGTTATGTTACGGGCCGTGTAGGTACTGGAAAGATCCTTTCCGAAGGTAACCACTCTGCACCTAAGTCCCCTGGTGATTTCCTCCACCTTCTCGATTCCGCTGTTCACCACCAAAAGTCCTTTTGCGGGAAGCTTCTCGGCAAACAAACGGAAGGAATGGCGTATGTCCTCAATATCCTTAAAGAAGTCCAGGTGGTCCTCCTCAACATTCAGTATAACCTCCATGGTGGGATAAAAGGACAGGAAACTGTTGGTATATTCACAGGCTTCTGTCACAAACAAATCAGGACCGCCCACACGGATGTTGCCTCCTATGTCCTTTAAAATACCTCCCACGGAGATGGTGGGATCCAGATCGCCTGCCAGGAGAATATCCGTGAGCATGGACGTGGTTGTGGTCTTGCCATGGGTTCCTGAAATAGCTATGGCCTCTTTGTAATTGCGCATCAGCTCCCCTAAAAGCTCTGCCCTGGAAAGCATGGGAAGCCCTTGATCCCTGGCCGCTCTGAACTCCGGGTTATCTTCATGGATGGCTGCCGTGTACACCACTACGCTGATTCCCGGCTCCCTCTCAATATTGGCCGCCCTCTGTCCGTAATATACCCTTGCTCCCTTCGTTTCAAGATGCTCTGTAAGAGCTGTCTCATGGGAATCAGAGCCGGATATGGAAAATCCCTCATCCAAAAGGATTTCCGCCAGGCCGCTCATGCTGATGCCTCCGATCCCGATAAAGTGTACATGTTCTGGTTTATTAAAATCTATCTGATACATAATCAATAATCCTTCCCTGTGCCTGTCATACATTTTCCTGCACAAAAATATCTCTTCCTTATTATATCAAAAAAAACCTGAAAAGCTATATGAAAAATGGAGAAATACCGGCTCCCCGGCACTCCTCCTTGACAGACCTGATATAGGATATGCGCTTTGACCGCGGCTTGAGCCTGCTCACCCTCTATCCAAAGCGTTTTTGCACATTAAAAAGGAGAGGCGCCATGTTCCGCTCCTCTCCTGATTGATTCCTATGTTTATCTCCTTATCTCCTGACAGCGATTATGCTGCCTGCTGCCTGAAAACCAGGTTCTTATACCGCTCAAGTGTAATCAGCAGCGCATTGCCCAGCACGCCGATTGCCAGAATCTCTCCGATACCCACTGTCACCATTGCCAAAAGAATCATATCCTCAGAACCATAGGCATATCTTAACACCCATGGAATGATAATGGTGTTAGCCATAATTGGAGGAATGCACACGCACCATTTATGCTTTCTCAGATACCATGAACCGGCTGCGCCAATTAACGTGGCCAGGCTTCCGAATACCACGTCCAGCGGCATGGCCCCGCAGAGCAGGTTGGAAAGCAGGCATCCTGCGAATAGTCCGGGCACAGCTGCCGGCGTAAAGAACGGCAGTATACAAAGGGCCTCCGCGATTCTGAACTGGACCGGGCCGAAGCTGATTGGAGCAAATACCATGGTAAGCGCCACATAGATGGCTGCAATCATGGCCCCCTGGGCCAGTCCGTACAGTTTCCTGTTGTTTTGTCTCATATTCTGTTGTCTCCTTTAGTTTTGTTTTAGGTGTGGAAGGTCTCGAACACACCGGTCGTTTGTTGCAGATTGTCCCGGAAATGCTGATAATAGCAGGGAATCTGCGGCCTTATTGCAGGGGATAGTGTAGCATATTTTCAGAGGAAACGCAAGCCGTACCCACAATTTACCCACAATCAAATATCCGCATTAAAAAAGGCCAGTTTCCCGGCCCTTAAAATGCTTTCGCTATCAGCTCCATTTCCTCCGCCCTGGTTGTCGGGAGTACATGGGAATATAAATCCATGGTCATTGACAGGGTGGAATGTCCCAGGATGGTCTTTAATGTCTGCGGCTTCATCCCGCTTTCTATAGCCCTTGTGGCGAATGTGTGCCTTAGACAATGTGGTGTGAACCGCTCAAACGCCATACCATCCCCATTAATCCGTTTCACGATTCTGTCAATCTCATTTTGCAGCCGCTCCCTGCTGATAGGCGTACCATCCGGCAAATGAAAAATGTATCCGTCCATCCTCAGCACCTTTTCACCATAAGGTTGTTTCTGTCTGTCCAGAATGGCAATCATGTCCTTAGTAAGGGGAATATCCCTTCTGGATGTAGTTGTTTTGGGTGCATCCTCAAAAAATCCCCGGCCTGATGCATATTTAAGGGTTCTTTGTATGTGCAGCAGGCCTACCGCCTTATCCACATCTGAAAGCTTCAATCCCCGCAGCTCCCCACCCCTTAATCCTGTCCTGATTGTCAGGGCAAACAGGTTGTATAAATAGCTGCCTTTGGCATACTCCATGAAAATATCCTGCTCCTCCTTTGTGAATACCCGGCGCTGTCCCTTTGGCCTTCCTTTAGGCAGCATTGCCAATGGAACGGGGTTACGTTCTATCAGCCCATTCTTCATTGCCTGTTTAAAGCAGCCGTTAAGGATTGCAGAAACCACCTTAATGCTTGAAAGCGCCATTCCCTTCTTAACCAGATTGTTATATAGTTTCTGTATGTGTTCTCCCCTGATATCCACCAATTTCTTTTTACCCAGGCTTTCCTTGATATATATATTGAAATAGTCCGTATATGAAATGATGGTCCCGGCCTTAACCTGGTTCACCTTATACTGCTCCATCCAGGTTTTGAACCATTCCTCCACCGTAATCTTTGAACTTGCCACAAACGCCCCATGCTCCAGCTTATACCGCAGTTCCATCATTCTCTTTTTTACTTCTGTAATGGTATCCCCATAGACAGAATGACTTTGGTAATCCACCTTTACCCGGCCCTCATACTTCCCATTGGCCCGCTGCCGGATTCCCGGCGGCAGAGGCTTACCATTCTTATCCACTGCCATACAATCACATCCTTCCTATCCGCGGCCAGGGTACTATTCCCGCCCCGGCCACTCCATACACTCTATCATGAAAGCAATTCCATACTTAAATCCGTTTATAAAACCAAACTCTTGGCCGCAACAGCTCACCTCCATACAAATTTCCTCCAGCTCCTCGAAGTCCTCCCGTTCCCTCAAAGGTTCCATTACCTGTTTTAGTTCCTTGCGTAATGGCTCCAGGGCCGCTGCCGGCTCAGTTAGTTCCCCATAGATGAATCGGCATATCTCCTTTAAAAACCTTACCATAACTAACCTTCCTCCCTGAATCACGTCATACACTCGACCATCATCCCAATGCCCTGTTTAAATCCACATGTAAAGCCATACCGTTGTGCGCACGCTACCATGTCATAACAAATACTGGCCAATTCTTCAAAATCGGTACGTTTCTTTAATGGACTGATGATTTCATTTAGTTCTGCATTAAATGCCTCCAGCTCCACACTGGGCGGCAGAATCCCCTCATTTATCTGGTCGTATATCTTCCCTATCGTATTAAACATCATAATTTTTTCCTCCGGTTCAAATTCTCATTTCTAACCTTTTGTGTGTTTAGAGGCGGTGCGTCGATGTCCGGGCATTTTCTCCTTTACCTTCGGCTCCTCCGGGGGATGTGCATTATACGTGTTTTCTCTAGCAACCAATATGCTTATGTAGATTCGCCACAGGAACTTAAGGTCATCAACATCCTTTAATGCGCTCATGATGCACTTTCTACGCTCCTGAGCAACATTTTTTCTATCCTCTTCCGCCACACTTTTCCACCCCTTTCATATTGTAGAAACAGTGAATGACTGTATAAATCTGCTGCCACATTCTGAGGTCCTGTTCCTTCCGCAATGCCTTTAAAAGCTTTAATATCTCTCTTTGATACACGGCAATCCTACTCTCCCTGTTGTCTCCCATGCTTTCATCACCTCTTATTTAGCAGCCTTAGGATAAACCTATATATTAATTCCAGTTTTTCGCTATCCTGCGCTTCTTGTATCATGTTAATAATCATCTGCTTGCAAACGTCCATCTTACACCGTTACCCCGCAATTTCCCGTACAAAGTAATAGATATCTTTTACCTCACCGGATTCCATCGTTTTTAACAAATTAATGATTCTCTCTATGTACCATGGCTGTTTTCGCTGCCTTTCCCCCTGTAAATATCCATACCGAAATGCGCAGCAGATGGCGGCGGCTGTATCTGTGTGATAATCCATAATCTCCTGTATTTCTGGAATTGTCATATCATATTGGGTATCTATCTTCCCTAACATATCCTCAGATTTTTCTATCACGCTTTTACTCATATACTTTAAATTCTCCTTTTCCCAGGAGAATCACAATTCGCTGCACGACAACATTCTCCTTTACTTTTAGGTTGCAAAGGGATGGTTCTGTGATATAATCAGAATATCCCTATCGCATTGGTGTGTGGTCGGGTATTGTTTTTTCAGCCCTGTGCGTTTGCCGACGCATGGGGTTTTTCAATACCCCGTCTCTGTGTTACGTTTTGGTGCTTCTTTGCTTTGGGTAGATATTTCTACCATGAAAACAGTTTAAACGGTCATTCCTGGTTCTGTTCCTTGGATTTCAGATACAGAATTGATTCTGTGCAGCTCTTTCATTCTGTTTGATAGTTCTGTTCGCTGCGCCTCCGTCAATTCCCTTTTCGTATCCTTTGACCTTACGGTTATAAACCTCTTTGGAAAGATGTACCGCTTGGCAACTACCTTGTCCTGGTATATCTCCCGCCTCCCCTCCTTGAATTGCTCCGGGTTCTGTTCCACCAGCTTATCCAGCTTGCGCATCCAAACCGGGTCCGCCGTGTAAAGCTCTGCGGTATCCTCCGCCGCATTAAATCCTATAATAACCTCCTGTTCTGTCCTTGACAGGTTATAGTCTGCCATCCTGCAATCTCCTTTCCTGGTGTGTGGCCCCGGCAGAGGCTCTATGTAATTGCCGTTACTCCCCTCTGCCGGATGCTTTGCTTTCTCAGCCCTGTGCGCTTACTGCACTGTGAATCTCATGGTCTGGGACTGGCCCATGTATTTCTGGTAAAGTTTCGGATGGTCTGCGGCAAACGCCTTGGTCTGAAACTTGTTGCTGATGACCGCCTTGAATCTGACCATCCAATCACCAACCTCTGTTTCCTCCTGGCCCCTGGTCTGCATCTCCTTCTTGATATCCTCCTGCAGGGCCTCCATTTGCTTCTCAATGGCTTTCTTTTGGGCCTCCAGGGCCTTAAGGTCTTTAACCTTTTTAAGTAATGTTCTCTCTGACATAGCGTGTTCTCCTTTCCTTCTGGTGGATTCTTACCGGGCTATTGTTCGCCATCCGTGGCGCATCCTCACCGGAATTGAATCCGCAGCCCCTACCAGTCTTGCGTGTCTATTGCTTGCGGCTCACAGGTACGACTGATAGGTTTGTGGGGGATTGTCTGCCCCGGCTGCTTTTGTTTTCCTTGACCTTGTAATTATATTATAATATATGTGTACGTATATATCAATAGTAATAACAGCCAAATGTGTACGTATATATTTGGTGTTTTTGTATGTGTACACATCATTGACTTTATGATATACTATCATTGTAAGGTGGAGTAGATAACTGTATTTTTCAACCCCCTATTACCTATAATTATAAAAGGTGGTGAACATGTGTCATTAACAGAAGCTCAAAAAAAAGCGAATATTAAATACCGTAAAGAAAATCTTAAGCGAATCCCCCTTGATGTTCAAAAAGAGAAGTATGAGGAAATTGCCTCTGCTGCCTCTGCTGCTGGTGAATCTGTTAACGGTTATATAAAGAAAGCGATTGACCAGCGCCTCGAATCTGACAACACCGCACAGGAAGGAGCGTGACCCTATGCCATTACCAAAAGAACGAATCTATACCATTGATGATATTTACAGCCTGCCAGATGGGGAGCGGGCCGAACTGATTAACGGTCAGATTTATTACATGGCCCCACCCAGCACAGCCCATCAAAGAACATTGTCATTCCTACATCTGGAAATAGGAAATCACATCCGTAACAAGAAAGGCTCCTGTGAGGTATTCCCGGCTCCGTTTGCCGTGTTCCTCCAGGCAGAGAACGAAAAAAACAATGCTAATTACCTGGAGCCGGATATATCCGTAATTTGCGATAAAAACAAATTGGATAGTAAGGGCTGTAATGGTGCGCCCGATTGGATTATAGAAATTGTCTCCCCTTCCAGCCGCCAAATGGACTATTATAAAAAACTGGCCCTCTATCAGGGGGCCGGGGTACGGGAATACTGGATTGTAGACCCGGCCAGGGAAATTATTGTAGTCTATGATTTCCCAAACGAAACACCCCCTACCATTTACCGATTCACTGATTCCGTTAAGGTCAACATATATGATGATTTTTCCATTGACTTTAGCCAGCTCAATCTTTGATACCATCCACATTGCAGCAGAACCATAACTGGACTGCTGCTTTTTTTGTCCCTCTGCCCTTCTGGCGGAATCCGCCAAAACTCATGACAGCTTGAATTATTGAACCGCACGGAATCCGTACAGTTGTGACGTCACAACTTTTCCAACGTGCTTATCTCACCAGCACGTTCATCATGGCTCAGAACCATAACCATTCAACCAGATTGTTGAATGCCTTCCCAGACTGTTGGGAACCCGTACAGTATCGGCACCGCATAACAGTAACATACTGTGCTTTACCGTATACCAGGAACTACAGTCCGTTTCCCGGCCTTTCACTTCTCACTCAATACTTTTATCACCCGGAATGTTTCTAACCCTTCTCTCCCGTCCTGCTCCTTGATTTCCCGCATAGAATTGATTTCAGCGCTTCGCACACCCTCCATATTGAAGTGTCCCCTCTGCCTGCGGCCAATTTGCGGACGTTCCAACATATTCCAACATTAGCGTTCCGAACGCTCGGTATTACCGCGCCGAACGTTCGCATAGAAAGCCGTGCATCCAGCGCACACCTATTAACTCAACGTTACCAATAGAGTACTCCATATAGTAACGGAGTACTGCAATAGAAAATCCCTAGTTTTCCCTAGCAATCGTGTTGTTTTGCTGTCATTCGTTTCGGTTTAAAACCTTGACAAACCTTAGCATTTGTTAGCATTTGTTAGCCTTAACATTTCTTAACATTCGTTTGTTTTGTTTGTTCTGGAAAAAACCATATTCGTGGTTTTGCAACCTTGTATATCATGGTATTAATGTTTGTTTTGCAACCTCGTCCCTACATGATAACGAGGTTGGGTTTTGTCAGGTTCCTGGGGATACCATATCCCGATATTCCAGAAAACGAAGAGGGTTCATTTCTTCATCCCTCCAACGCGGTTATTTTTGTTTTAAATTGTAGCTGCTACAGGATTCCTGTTTTTAAGACCTCCGAAATCCTGGGATACATGCCCGCATAACGATGTCCCGTTATCCTTTTTAGGGCCTCACAAATCCCACCATACCTACTATCCCCCGGCATTCCCCCGGCGTTAAACTCCGATACCGTGTTTATTTTTCTCGCTGTTCCCTCGCCGTTCACGGCTTCATTTTCTCGGGCTTCACTCGGGGTTCAATCCTATTGCCCCTGTAGTTCCCCAGTGGTTCGTTTCCTCCACTTCCTGGGGAAAGGATATCATGGAATTATCCTTTAAGCTTATCCTTGTTGCGATATCGCAACTTTCTGTCTCACCCGCTCCAGCAGCTCCAAATGCATCCGGCGCCGTTCCTCCCAGTCCATCATACCCAGGGCCACTCGCTCCGTGCTGCTGGTCCAGGTGCGGTTGAAATTCCCCGCTCCGTTCCCCACCAGGGCCATACTGTATATCCTATCCGCATCTGGCAGGAAGGGCCGCAACCGTTTGGCATACCTGGGCTTACGCAACTCCCGCAGAGCCTTGGCTTGTATCTGTCGCACCGCCTCCCCCGATGTACCATATTCCCGGCCTATGGCCTCCATGGTCATGTTCTCCCGGAAACGCATCTTAAGCACTGCCAGCTGCTGCCCTGGGAGACTACCCACACAATCCCACAACTCAGCCTTAAGCTGTTCCTGCTGCATCCGTTCCACGGTATCCCCTTCCATATCCTCGGCAGAGGCCACCATATCCCCTATAGTTATATCCTCCCCGCCGTCCAGGCATTTCACTGGGCTATCCAGGCTCCCCAGGCGGGCCATACAGGCGCTTTCCCTGATACCCTCTATCTGTCCCGGGCTTACACCCATAAAGGCCGCTGCCTCCCTGTCTGACGGCTCCCGGCCATATTCACGGTTAAAGGCATTGCAGAGGCGCTTATACTGCTGCACCTTCTCCAGACAGTGGACAGGAAGCCTTAAGCAACTGCCGTTCATCTGGAGATACCGGCGTATCCGCTGCCGGATATGGTATTCCGCATAGGTAAGGAACTTCACGCCCTTAGCCGGGTCGTATCCATCAATGGCAGGATACAGGGCAAGGTAGCCTTCCTGCTCTAGGTCCTCCAGCTCCCCGCTGTCCCGGTACTTCCAGGCCACGGCATGGATGAAGCGCCGCACCTGATTATATAGCTGCTCCATGTTTCCGGCCACATCCTCGCCGGCCTTAATCCGTATCACAAGCTGCTCATTTGATAATTCCTCGGGGTTCACTCGGGGTTCAACAGTGATTTCCCCTCTGTTCAACTATGGCTCCGCCTTGCTTCCTTCTTGCTTCACCCGTGGTTCCCCCGTAGTTCGCCCGTACTTCATTTGACATTTGGCACACTCCTTTATATAATCAGATTATCAAGTGAAAAGAAGTGTGCCTCTGCCGGGCCTGTCCATCTGCCTATGGATGGGCCTCTTTCATTGCCATTTCCACATCTATGTATAATGCCCTCATAGGATGCTTTCCGTAACCGCTGCCGTTAAAGATGTTCTCTAATTCCTCCATTTCAAAATCCCCCAGGACTTCCGATATCCCACAGACAGTAAAGCCTTGCTGCCTTAGCTCCGCCCGTATCCTGGTGACTATCTCCATATCATCCTCCAGGCATTCCGGCGGCGTGATGGTCTGCATCGGCTTGTGAAAGTGGTTCCCGTGGCTATCACAGTAATCTACCATGAAATTTCTGGCCGTAATCGGTATCCCTATTGATTGAAACAATTTTGTTAATACCATGTGTGTCGCCTCCCCTTACAAACAGAAATTATCGCCATTGATTAACCGATTCATGGCTATACGCTTCTGGCGTTCCTGCTCCTGTTGGCGCTCCACTTTCTGACGCTCTTTTTCCTGCGCTTTTAATTCGCTGGCTTTTTTACGTTCCTGCCGGACTAATAATTTGGGCGCCAAGGCTGCCACAAACTCTTCTTCTGAACTGGTTAATAATTCCGCTGCTTCATCATCCCTTGTGTATACTCCGTTAATAATCTCAATCTTCATTGCTCATTCTCCTTTTTTTGGTAATCTCATTACAGGCGGAGATTTAAGGCGGAAAAAGCGGAGGATACATTACAGTGAAAATTTCCTGTATTTATGGGCCTTTGAGCCACCTTTTTATCCGGCGGAGATTTTTTTCCAGTTCAGTGAACATTTTTAACACTATGTTTCTTATTCTACAGACTAACTATGTTGCATTTCATTATTTAAATATTCAGTGAAAAAAATCTCCGCTTCTCCGCTTCTATTGATTTTAAAGGATTTTTGCCTCCGCTTTGGCCTTTAAAACCTCCGCTTTCCCTCCGCTTTTGCTCCAAAACCTCCGCTTTTATTTTATGTCAACTAACTGAATGGTATTTTCCCTTGTGTGTACTCTTCCTGTGTAACGCCTTGGAATCCCTCTTCCTTCTGTTTAAGGTTCCTGTACACCATCACGCCCCTCTTTCCCTCCATATTAGCCTTGTCTGCCGGGCATCCGTTGGCCTCCATCCTATCCCGGATGTTCTGCTTATTCACATGGGCGAACTCATTCAACATGCACCAGTTCATATATGCGCTGTCAAAATCTGCCTTAAGCACCATATCCGCCCTGTCTCCTGTAATGATATAAAATTCTGACAGATAACGGAAAACAGTATCCAGCTTTTCATGGTAATCCTTTATGGCTTCCTCACAGGCAGAGGAATGGGTAATTTTAAAATTGTGGTCAATCAGCCTGTGCAGCCCTTCCAGGAACCAGTTAAAGATAGCGTTGCGCTCATTCAGTATCTTATCCAGTAATGCACTGTCCCGGCGTTCCTGCTCTATGGTATTCGTGCAGGGCACCACACACAACCGTTCAAAGATATGACCGCCCTTATCATCCTGGAAACTAGGGAGATTGTTACAGGCTATGGCAATCCCTCCAGGGAATATGTAATAGAATGGCTGTTTATTCTTTGGTTCTATCTTCACAGCGTCCCCGCCTGTAAGCTGCTTAAATACAGAGCTGTCCTTTATCTCACTGCCCGTCTGGTCCCCTATGCTTATCAGGCGTTTCCCTATGATGCTCCCCAGGGTGAACTTGGAAGCCTCATTCATTTGCTGGATGGGAATGTTCGCAATCTTATCTGTCCCCAGCAGTTCCCCCACAAGGTTAAGTATCTGCGTCTTTCCGGAATTTCCCAGAAGTGACCACAGCACCAGGGCCAGCTTTATCCGATATACCTTCACATTGGAAAGGATAAGCCCCATATATTCCTGAATCACGGCTTTCTTCTCCTGGTCCACCTTCCCTTCCCTGTCGCTGCACAGGTCATTCATATAGCGGTCAAATACTGACCGGGCCGTGTCCTCCGGGTGGTACTCGCAATTTAGCTGTATCGTGCTGCGCAACTTCGGCGTGTGTGGCTCCAACTTCCTGGTTTTAAGGTTATACAGGCCATTCTTAAGATTTATATATTTCTCGTCTGTATCCAAATCCCGGAACGTGCATATATTGCTGTCCTTACATAAGAGAAGGTTGTACACATTATTAATCATGTTGTCGCTTGCCATCCCTACAGGGACATACCGCCGAATGAGGGATTTTACCTTGTTGCGGTTGCATTTGTTATATACTCCGTCCTCATACAGGTAAAAATCGTCCTTATCTTCCTCCGGCCTCCTGACTATCAGATAGGGCAGGCCCCGGCTGATACTGTCGGCCAGTATGTCCCCGTTTATTTTAACCTTGGCCCGCGCTCCCTCCCCATCCGTGAAAAGCCATGGAGCGCCCCGGTTCTCTGAAGCTACTATCAACTCGTCAAGTTCTACCTTGCTATGACCTTCCTTTGTAAGGTAATCTGTCACATCCCCTTTATCAGCCATGGACGTGATTGTCCAGCGGATGGAATGAGCAAAATGCCTTAAATCACTCACTATCTGGTCTTTCAGCCTCATTCCCGGCCCATCATTATCAGGAAGGATTATCACCTTGGCCCCAGCAAAATAAAAAGCATATTCCCTACACCAATCGCTGGAGCTGCCGGCTGTAGTTGCCGTATATCCCAGCTTGATCAGCGTGTCGGCATCTTTCTCTCCCTCTACGATATATACCGGGTATCCTGCCTTAATGGCCCTTATCAGGGAAGGAAGATTATATAATACTGCATGGTCACTTTTCTTGCAGTACTTATATGTATCGTTCTGCCTGTCTATGGTAATGTACCGTATTTCTTTTCCCTCAAATCTTACCTTGGAATAGAGATAGCAGCCCTCCGCCGTCTTATAATCATATATGGCTTCTATGGTCTTGCCCTGGGCAAATTCCAGACGTTCCTTCCACTGGGGCGGCCTGTAGTCCCCTAAATCCTGGAATGACAGGCCCACTTCCTCCAGAATGTCCTTAGTCTCACATCCTGCATGACAGTGCAGCAGCAATTTGCCTTTGTCCTCCGATATGGTAAGGCTTGCCTTGCTGTCATAGTGCACCGGGCATTTACATTGGTAAGAGGCCGGGCCAATCTTCCTTGATACCTCGAAATGCGTCAATAGTTCCTGTAAAGTAATCATATATTTCCTGTATCCTCCCACTGCCGCAGCAGCTTCCTTGCTGATTCCAATGCCCGCAGCGTATTCCTGCCCCTGTTCTCCAGCGTCTTTATGA
>OMGG01000646.1_pt1 | contig 19572 bp, 21 predicted proteins | sample 1645891 | NCBI WGS metagenome assembly OMGG01 (sample SAMN05578587, study PRJEB25193) | human gut metagenome | biome: Human Microbiome; feature: human-associated habitat; material: feces | host: Homo sapiens | place: USA:Birmingham
GAAAGGTACAAATATATCACTTTTAGGGGGAAGTTGAAATGAAAAAGGCACACCGCAATTTTCAAGTCAAGCCCTGGATGGGCTGCATGGGTTTTTTGGGCTTCCTCGGCTTCTTGCCGAAGCACGGGGGCGGACGGAATTATCTGTTTTTTGTTTTCTTCGCATTTTTTGCCTGGTTTTTCTGGGGATTGCTGTATAAAGAGCCGGCAGATGAGCGCCTTGTGGAAAATGAAACGCGCGCTATGCGTATTGTGGGAGGCCTGTTTGCACTGCTCAGTTTTTTGCTTCTGTTTTTGCTGGACAGGCAGGGGATTGGCCGGGATACGGTGCTTTTGTTCGGGGCTTTGGGGTATTCGGTGTGCTCTGTGGCGGCTCCAGCTCTTACTTATTACCTGGACAGGAAGGCGTGAACCGTGGACGGCTTTGTTTGTAATTTGAAAAAGTACCGCCAGCTTGCGGGAATGACGCAAGAGGAGTTGGCATTCCGTGTGCATGTCAGGAGAGAAACGATCATTCGTCTGGAAGCCGGAAAGTACAATCCATCTCTGAAGTTGGCTATTGAGATCTCGCGTGCCGTGCGTGCGCCCATTGAATCGCTTTTTGAGTTTGAATGACGGATGAAGCTGCGTGAGATTTGGTAAAATAACTAGGAATCCGGTGGGAAACGCGGTTATTTTCTGCACGCAATTTCATGCCTGATGTGCTATACTAAGAAAAAACATTGTACAGAGTGGGAAGAATTTTGGGGGAGGAATTTATGTCCGAATCAGTGATCGTCGTCGATTTTGGCGGCCAGTACAATCAGTTGATCGCGCGGCGCGTGCGCGAGTGCCATGTGTACAGCGAAATCGTTCCTTATACGAAAGCGTTGGATGTTATAAAAGCGAAGCGACCGCGGGGAATTATCTTTACAGGCGGACCCAACAGCGCCTATGAAGATGGGGCTCCTGCCATCAGCACAGAGGTGTTTGATTTGGGCATCCCTGTACTGGGTATCTGCTACGGCGCCCAGCTTATGATGCATCTGTTGGGCGGCCATGTGTGTAAAGCACCTGTGCGTGAATACGGCAAAACAGAGGTGTTTGTCGATCCTGCGTCCAAGCTCTTCGCAGATATTTCATCCAGCACAGTATGCTGGATGAGCCACACGGATTATATCGAATCGGTTGCTCCGGGCTTTGTTATCTCTGCACACAGTGCAAATTGCCCGGCCGCGGCGATGGAGCAGCCGGAAAAGCGTCTGTATGCGCTGCAGTTTCATCCCGAGGTCCTGCACACGCAGGAGGGTACAAAGATGCTCTCGAATTTCATTTATAATGTGTGCGGCTGTACGGGCGATTGGAAAATGGATTCTTTCGTGGAACAGTCCATTCGCATGTTGCGGGAAAAAATCGGAGACGGGCGCGTGCTGTGTGCACTTTCGGGCGGCGTGGATTCTTCTGTTGCGGCCGTCATGCTGGCAAAAGCTGTGGGCAAGCAGCTTACCTGTGTGTTCGTGGATCACGGCCTCATGAGAAAAAATGAAAGTGAGGAAGTGTGCGCGGTGTTCGGCCCGGAGGGACCGTACGATTTGAACTTTGTGTGTGTAAACGCGCGGCAGCGTTTTTATGACAAGCTGGCGGGCGTGGAGGAACCGGAGCAAAAACGAAAGATCATCGGCGAAGAGTTCATCCGCGTATTTGAAGAGGAAGCGAAAAAAATCGGAACAGTGGATTTTCTGGTACAGGGAACAATCTACCCGGATGTGGTGGAAAGCGGCCTGGGCGGTGAATCCACGGTCATCAAGAGCCACCATAACGTAGGCGGTCTGCCGGACTATGTGGACTTCAAAGAGATTATCGAACCGCTGCGCGACCTGTTCAAGGACGAAGTGCGCAACGCGGGCCGCGAGCTGGGAATCCCGGAGCATTTGGTCAGCCGCCAGCCTTTCCCCGGACCAGGCCTTGCCATCCGCATCATCGGCGCGGTGACGCCGGAGAAAATCGCAATTTTGCAGGATGCGGACGCCATTTACCGCGAGGAAGTCGCAAAGGCAGGCGTGGCGCAGGGCCTTGGCCAGTATTTTGCGGCACTGACAAACATGCGCAGCGTTGGCGTGATGGGCGACGAACGTACCTATGACTATGCTGTTGCGCTGCGGGCTGTTACTACGGCAGATTTTATGACGGCAGAAGCCGCGCACTTGCCCTGGGAGGTCATCGACACGGTTACCAGCCGGATCGTGAACGAGGTGCCGCACATCAATCGTGTGCTGTACGACTGTACGGGAAAGCCGCCCGCGACGGTGGAATTCGAGTGAGAAAAGGCCGCAAAGAGCGCAGAAAAGCCCTTTGCGGCCTTTTGGCTGCAGCGCTTGGGCCAAAAAGTGCTTTTCTTCCGGGCAGGTTGCGGAAAAGCGTCGAATCGTGGTAAAATAAAAAAAATATTGCCGGAGGAGGCTTCTATCCATGAAGCAGGACATGATCGTGATTCTGGACCTGGGCAGCGAGGAAAACCCGCGTCTTGCCCGGGAGATTCGCGCGTTGGGAGTGTACAGTGAGATCTATCCCCACGATATTACACTAGCGGAGTTGAATGCGCTGCCCAATGTAAAGGGGATTATTCTGAACGGCGGCCCCAACCATGTGGTGGACGGTGTGGAGATCGACGCGTGCAGCGATATCTATGGCTGCGGCCTGCCGCTTTTACAGCCTGGCCACAAAGGCGGCGCGCCGTGGCCCACGGATGCGGCGCAGCGGAAAGCCGTCCTGTCCGAATTTGTATTCGATGCCTGCGGTGCGCAGCCCAACTGGAACATGGAGAACTTCATTGCAGACCAGGTCGAGCTGATCCGCCGACAGGTGGGAGATAAAAAAGTGCTTCTGGCATTGTCCGGCGGCGTGGATTCCTCGGTCGTGGCGGCGTTGCTCATCAAGGCCATCGGCAAGCAGCTGGTGTGCGTGCATGTAAACCATGGTCTGCTGCGCAAAGGAGAACCGGAGCAGGTTGTGGAGGTGTTCCGCAACCAGATGGACGCCAACCTCATTTATGTGGACGCGGTGGACCGCTTCCTGAATAAACTGTCGGGCGTTGCCGAGCCGGAGCAGAAGCGCAAGATTATCGGCGCGGAGTTTATCCGTGTGTTTGAAGAAGAAGCACGCAAGCTGGACGGCATCCATTTCCTGGCGCAGGGCACGATTTATCCGGATATCATTGAGAGCGGAACGAAAACAGTGAAAGCTGTTAAGTCGCACCACAATGTGGGAGGCCTGCCGGAGGATTTGGATTTCGCGCTGGTGGAACCGCTGAAAATGTTGTTTAAGGATGAGGTGCGTGCCTGTGGTAAGGCGTTGGGCCTGCCCGACAGCATGGTATACCGTCAGCCGTTCCCCGGCCCGGGCCTTGGCGTGCGGTGTCTGGGCGCAATCACCCGCGACAGGCTGGAGGCTGTGCGGGAATCCGACGCGATCCTGCGGGAAGAATTTGCAAAGGCGGGCCTGGAGGGCAAGGTGTGGCAGTATTTCACGGTAGTGCCCGATTTCAAGTCAGTGGGTGTGCATGAGGGAGTGCGTACCTTCGACTGGCCGGTCATTCTGCGTGCGGTAAATACCGTGGATGCAATGACCGCCACGGTGGAGGATGTGCCGTTTGCGTTGCTGCAGAAAATCACACAGCGCATCACATCCGAAGTGAAAGGTGTGAACCGTGTCCTTTACGACCTGACACCGAAGCCCTCCGGGACGATTGAGTGGGAATGATTTCAGAGGCCCGGAAAAGCCTGATATGACTGGGTTTTTGAGAGGTTAAGGCCCTCCGTGGCAACGATTTGGCAACAGTTTTCATTATTCCAAAGATAAAGAGCTACCTGATTTGTGAAAGTCAGGTAGCTCTTTTCGTTTTACTTCTCTTTGTCAGGGTTCTTTTTCAATTCTTCTACCAGCAGATCACTGAGGCCCTGAGATGGGACAATCTTGTGCCAGTGGCCTGTGGTATCGAACTCCGGGTAGCGGTAACGCCAGCGGTCGTAGTCCTCTTTGCTGATCTCCCCCGATTTCAGCTTGGCCGCCTGCTCTCCCCAGGCACAGAGCATCTCATGGAGCCTTGCTGCATCCTTGCCCTGAAACACATCCACCCGAAGATGTATTTCTCCATCGCACTCGCAGATTTTCAGACCATAGCGGTCCTCCAGCGTAAACAGCGTGTGCATGAGCCCCACATAGGAGTCTATGTCCGGGACAGAAAGAGCATGGGGTGAGACATCCAGTACCTGCGCCAGGGCGTCAGTTAGGTCTGCCTTGGGCGTCCGCGATCCGTTCTCGTATTGAGCAAGGCGCACATCAGCGGACTTCTCCGGGAAGCCCAGCGCCATACCAAGATATTTCTGCGTCATGCCCCGCAAGGTGCGGAAAAAGTGAATGCGTTCTCCAATCGCCATAACGGCCAACTCCTATCTGGATTTTTGATAGATTCAGCATAGCAGAAATGCTTAGGGTAGTCAAGGGAAATCTAAACAAATTTATTTAATATTTTTCTGCAAACCACTTGACTTTAACTGTTATGCTTAGTATAATGAAGATGATGTAAGCAAATAAGTTTAAGTCACAAAAATTTTACAAATTGGATGCTCTCAAAACGGCGAAAAAATGTCCGTTGTAAAGTGAGAGGGGGAATTTCAGACGAAGCAAAACTGAATGACCGTCCGACAGATACTTTCTCCGGGGAAGCAGGCGACGATATGAGCGTGCCAAGGAGAAAAGCAAACGACACAGCGCCGGGAAGGGTTGCCTGCCAGAGTCTGAAGGGTGAAACGGCAAACGAGAAACAATTACGACAAGGAAAGGAAGGTATTTTGCGTATGACAGAAAAACAGTCGTTTATGCGGGTCGATGAAGTGGCACAGGAATTGGGCGTTTCCAAATCCTACGCTTATAAAATCGTGCAGAAGCTCAATGCGGAACTGAAAAGCCTCGGTTACTTGACCATATCCGGCAGAGTCAACCGAAAGTTCTTCTATGAGAAGCTGTGCTACGGCGAAAAGGAAGGGAGGGGTAACTAATGGCGGTCTATAAAGAAGAAAAGACCAACACCTGGCGGGCAGTCTACCGCTATACTGACTGGAATGGCGAGCGCAAGCAGACCCAGAAACGGGGCTTCAAGACCAAGCGGGAGGCGCAGGCATGGGAACGGGAACAGCTCAACAAATCCACCGCCGATCTGGATATGACCTTCCGCAGTTTCGTAGAACTCTACACGGCGGATATGCAGACCCGGCTCAAGGAAAACACCTGGGCCACCAAGGATCACATTATCCGAACCAAGTTGCTGCCCTACTTCGGTAAGCTCAAAATGTGCAACATCACCGCCCAGCAGATTATCACCTGGCAAAATGAGATGCTGAACTACAAGGACGAGAACGGTAAACCCTACTCGCCGGTGTATCTCAAGACCGTCCACAACCAGCTCAGTGCCATTTTCAATCATGCGGTGCGTTACTACAACCTCCGGGAGAACCCCTGCAAAAAGGCGGGCAGCATGGGCAAGAAGAAAAACCGGGAGATGATGTTCTGGACCAAGGAACAATATCTGAAATTTGCCGAGGTAATGATGGATAAGCCGCAGTCATTCTACGCTTTTGAAATGCTCTACTGGTGCGGTATTCGGGAAGGCGAGCTGCTGGCGCTTACGCCCGCTGATTTTGATTTTGAGAAAGGCACTGTATCCATCAGTAAATCCTATCAGCGGCTAAACGGTCAGGACCTGATTACCACTCCAAAAACGGAGAAAAGCAACCGCGTCATCACCATGCCGCAGTTTCTGACGGATGAGATTCAGGACTATCTCAAAATGCTCTATGGAATCGGGCTGGATGACCGGATGTTCACCGTCACCAAGAGCTATCTCCACCGGGAGATGGATCGGGGAGCCAAAGAAGCCGGAGTGCCGCGTATCAGAATCCATGATATTCGTCACAGCGCGGTGTCACTTCTCATCGATATGGGCTTCTCAGCTACGGCCATTGCCGACCGGGTGGGCCATGAGAGCATCGACATCACTTACAACTATGCGCACCTGTTTCCGTCCAAGCAGACGGAAATGGCGGACAAATTGAACATGGAAAGGGGCAATTGAAAATGTCAGCAAAGAATTTGGACAAGCACAACCGCTGGCGGAACAAAACAGTAGCCTTCCGGGTCTCCCCAGAGGAGGACGAGCAGCTGGAAATCTTCGTCAAGCTGTCCGGCCTGACGAAACAGGACTACATCACCCGGCGACTGCTGGAACGGGATGTGGTGGTGCAGGGCAATCCCAGGGTCTACAAGGCCTTGCGAGATCAGTTTGCCGCTGTGCTGGACGAGCTGCGGCGCATTGAGGACGGGCAGGGCGTGAGCGACGAGCTGCTGGACACCATCCAGATGATCGCAACCATTATGAACGGGATGCAGGAGGAAGCTGCCTATGGGAATTGACGCAAAAGAAAAGACTGCCCGAAGCACATCTGTTGGCGCAGATGAAAGGCAGTCCATTCAAAAAGATTCTGACAACAGTATACCCGCTTCGGAGGCAAAAGGCAACGGGGAAATGGAAAATTTAGAGGAAATGTACCGTAAGATGCAGCGTATGGCCGACCCGCACTACCTGCACACGCTCACCATGACCGAGCTGTTTCAGACTTCCTACAAAAGCCGCCCGCCCATTATTGAAAATTTGCTCCATTCAGGGGCGTACCTTCTCGCTGGCGCTCCCAAGATCGGCAAGTCGTTTCTGGTGGCGCAGATTGCCTACCATGTCAGCACCGGGCAGGAGCTGTGGGGTTGCAAAGTCCACCAGGGAACAGTCCTCTACCTCGCGTTGGAGGATGACTTCCAGCGCATCCAGAACCGGATGTTTATGATGTATGGCGTGAACGACACGCCCAATTTGCACTTCGCCACCGCTGCCGGAAAAATCGGGAACGGTTTGGACGAGCAGTTGGAGAATTTTATGCGGGAGCATCCGGGCACCAAGCTCATTATCATTGATACCATGCAGAAAATCCGGGAAGTGGGCGGCGAGGCGTACAGCTACGCCAGTGATTATGAGATCGTTGGTAAACTCAAGCAGTTTGCAGATAAGCATTGTATCTGCGTGCTGACCGTCCACCATACCCGGAAGCAACCCGCCGGAGATGCTTTCGAGATGATCTCCGGCACCACGGGCCTGCTGGGCTGCGCCGATGGTTCCCTGCTGATGCAGAAGAAAAAGCGAACCGCGTTGGAGGCCACCATTGATGTGGTGGGCCGCGACCAGCAGGATCAGATCCTCTATCTGAAAAAGGACCCGGAGACGCAGATTTGGAATTTGGAGCGCATGGAAACGGAGCCGCACAAGGAACCGCCGGACCCTGTGTTGGAAGCAGTAGCAAAGCTGGTCTCCGCTGAGCGTCAGGAGTGGACAGGTTCTCCCTCGGAGCTGGCCGCAACAGTGCAGGTGGGCATGGCGGCAAATGCGCTGACCAAGTATCTGAATGTCAAATCCGGCAGGCTGCTGGAAGAATATCATGTGGGCTACGAGAATAGGGCGCGGCACGCTGGACGGCAGGTGAAACTCACTTATATGCTGGTGGAAGCTCCGGCTTTTGAAGTGGTCGAGGATGGGCGCGACGGTAGCGACGGTTGCAACGGTGAAAATGCTACCACCCAAACAACCGTCGCTATCGTCGCAGCCGTCGCGGAAAGGAACGGAAGCGAATGAAAAATGTTCAGATTCCCTATGACCTGTTCGTGGCGCTGGTGGAGTATCACCTCGGCTATGATGACGAATACGAGGATGAAATCCGGCAGGGATTGGAGCAGAAACTGGACGCCCTGGTGCGGCACGAGCTGTACGCCAAATACAAGACCGCTCCCAGCACGGAAGAACGGGAACAGGCCCGGCAGGAGTATCTGGCCCGGCGCGGCGTGTTCCCGGATTTTCGCTGGTAACAGGCGTTTACTTTCATACTAATCCCGCAGATGAAATTAGCACCGAAGTCAATCTTCTCCCTGTTGGCTTGACAGGAGCGTGACACGCTCCTGTGGCTGGCGGACAAGGCGAATTAGCTGGCAGCACACGCTCTCCGTATCCCCGTCCCCATCGAAAAATCCGCAGATTTGGCGATGGCTAAGGCCGGGAGAATCCGGTGGATTTTCACGGCCTGTGGGCGGCGGAATGGAAGCAAACGCAGTTGCGAAAAGAACGCCGGTCACACCGCATTTTGAGGCTGTGGGTATCACCTGCAAGCCGAAAAAGGCGGCGAGGCTCCCGCAGGAGCCGCACTCCCCCTCGGAGAGCCCACGATACTTTGCAGCCGCAGGATGAAAGTATCATAGTGGGTTATTACACTTCCGCAGAAGTGCATCCCCCAAAAGCTACCCGTATCTCAACCGCCCTTGTGGGCGAGAAAGGAGTTCTATGGCAAGAGGCGACGGTATCCATCGTACCAGCGCAAGAAATATGAGACTGACCACACCCAAACTGAAAAACGCGCAGCAGCACAACGAGCGCGAAAAAGAATCGTATGTCAATCAGGATATAGTCCCGGAACGCTCCCATCTGAATGTCCACTTCAAGCAACCGGACAGCGGCTATCTGGAACAGTTTGAACAGATGGAGGCGGACGGGCTTATCTCCACACGGGGCATCAAAGAGGACGCCTTCCGCTACGGCGAGCTGATCTTCGATGTAAATTCCGCCTACTTTTTCAATCATGGCGGATATGACTTCGCAAAACAATTTTACCACGATGCCTATCAGGCTGCAATCAAAATTGTGGGCGGTGAGCAGTACATTCTGTCGGCGGTCATGCACGCCGATGAGCGCAACCGGGCGATGTCTGAGGCGCTGAGGCAGGATGTGTACCACTACCATCTCCATGTGGTCTATGTGCCAGTAGTGGAGAAGCAGATCCGCTGGTCCAAGCGCTGCAAGGACAAGTCGCTGGTGGGCAAGGTAAAAGAAACGGTTATGCAGGTCAGCATGAGCAAGAAGTGGGCATCCAAGCCGGTTTTGGATGAAGTCACCGGCGAACCGCTGAAAACGGCGAAGGGCAAGCCTGTCCTCAAAAAATCGTACAGCGTGTTGCAGGACGATTTCTTCCGGTATATGCGCGAGGCCGGTTACGCGGATATAGAGCGCGGTGAGCGCGGTAGCTCTGAGGAGCATCTGACGGTGACGCAGTTCAAGGTGGAGAGAGAACAGGCGCGGCTGGCGGAGCTGCAAACAGAAAAATCGGAGGTTCAGGCGGAAATCGGCCAGCTTCGGACAGATAAGACCGAGGCTGAAAAGGCAGCCAAAGAAGCGCAGACAGAACTCCGGCTGCTGGCTCCCAAGCTCAAGAGCATGGAGAAGCTGGCGGCAGAATATTCTTCCGACCCGGAGGATCTGCTGCCACTCCCCGATAGAATGGAGTCAGCAAAATCCTACCGGGAGAAAAAATCCAAACCGCTGTTGGAGAAGATCGTCAAGGTGGTGCGCTCTGTTTACCGGGCTTATCTGGATGTCTGCCAGAAATTCGAGCGGTTGCAGCGCAAATATGATACGGAGGTTCCGTATCTGAAAAAGCAGTTGGCCGAGGTCAGGGACGAAAACGCAGAATTGCAGGAGACCGCCAGAGACTATGACCGGCTGTGCCGGGCCTATGGACCGGAGAGTGTAGCCGAAACGGTGGCCGCTGTCAGGCAACAGGAACAGGCGGAAAAAGAGCAGAAACGCAGTCAAAAGCGGCGGCATGACCGGGATGCGCGGTAATCCCGTTTAGACCTGAGAAAAAAGGATTTTTACGGATAGAGGCATCCGAACTGAATCATGTATCGTTTGGGTGCTTTCTATCTGAAAATCCGCTTACTTTTGCCGGTGTAGAGCCGGAGAAAATTTATGAAAATGCGGGGGTTTTATGAGAACAGGTCTTTCCAAGAAGCAAAAGACAACCAGCGTCTTTTTTGACGAGGCAAGCCCTATCATTGAGGTGTGTACCTACAACACGTCCCTTAAAAACCGTTTGAACGAGTACTCGGCAAAGTACCCAGCCGAGTGCCGGTTGGTGGACGATGACGAGAATGGTTGTCTCACATTTGAGATCAGGAAAGGGCGGTTCAGTTTCAAGCTGAACGCACCATACAGCGCAGAGCGCCGGAAAGCGGCCAGCGAGCTGGCAAAGAAGAATATCCAGAACTTGCAGCAAGGCAAGAAGTGATTGGCCGCCCGTGGTGAGAATGACTCCCTGCGGGCGGCGTTTTTGTTTTGCTGCTCATGTTTTTGTGAGATTATCTTGAATATTCGTGCCCGCTATGCTATAATGAAAATGAATTCGACAACGAATGGAGATTTCGTTATGCCGGTTAGCTATGATAAGTTATGGAAAATGCTGATAGATAAGAAGATGAATCGTACAGATTTGAAGGAACACGCGGGAATCAGCTTTAATATACTCGCAAAAATGGGACGGAACGAGTTTGTTTCGATGGAAAGCCTTTATAAAGTATGTACGGCACTGAACTGTGATGTTGGCGATATAATGGAGTTTACGAACAATGAGCATGATTGATTATGTCACAACAGCGACAACAAAATATATCGAACAGATGCCAAAAGCACAACGAAAAAAGTACGGTCAATTTTTTACGAGTAAAGAAACGGCTGTATTCATGGCGGAACTGTTTGATTTGAAATCCGTTTCAGGGCCGGTTTCAATTCTTGACCCCGGTGCTGGTTCGGGCATTCTATCAACCGCTTTGATTGAGCGGATGCAGCGTGTCGCTTCAATTACTAAAATCGAATTGGTTTGCTACGAGAGTGACGCGAATATCTTGGAATTGCTTCGCTCAAATTTGGACTGGGTGTGTGACCACGCTACAAAGAAGATAGAATATAAAATCATATCGGATAACTATATTCTCTCTCAAGTCGCTGACTACAATCATATGTTATGGGAATCTCCAAATCCTCCTAAATTTGATTGTGTTATTGGGAATCCTCCCTACATGAAAATTCCGAAGGATGCACCAGAAGCTTTAGCAATGCCAGATGTCTGCTATGGAGCGCCTAACCTGTATTTTCTATTTGCCTCAATGAGCTTGTTCAATCTGAAGGACGCTGGCGAGATGGTCTATATTATCCCGCGCTCTTGGACTTCGGGTGCTTATTTCAAAAAATTTCGGCAGAAATTTCTTGATGAGGGAGCTTTGGAACATATCCATTTGTTTGTAAGTCGTGACAAAGTGTTTGAGAAAGAAAGTGTTCTCCAGGAAACCATCATTATAAAGGCAAAAAGAACAGCGGTTAAGCCCCCAAATGTCACAATTACAACTACGCAGAGTAACGCTGATTTTTCTCAAAAAACGGTCTTTCATGTTCCCTATGATACGGTTGTAAGTGGAGAGGACAAATATGTATATTTGGCGACAAATGCCGAGGAGGTTGAGGTCCTAAAAAGATTAAACCGGTTGCCTGATACTTTGCCAAGCATAGGTCTCAAAATGAAAACCGGCCTAACGGTTGACTTTAGAAATCGTGAAGCATTGAGAGATCATGCAGAAGCAAATGCGGTTCCTTTGTTCTATTCTCAACACATTAAGAGCGGCAAAGTTGAGTTTCCGATTGGCAAAGAAAGCGAATATCTTGTTACTGAACAAAATGGGCTTTTGCAGAAAAATTCAAACTATCTTTTTGTCAAACGGTTTACAGCAAAGGAAGAACATCGGAGACTGCAGTGCGGTGTTTATTTGGCTCGCAAGCACCCGGAATATGACGAAATTAGCACACAGAACAAGATTAATTTTATCTGCGGCCAGCATGAATTATCTGAGTGCGTTGTATATGGCCTGTATGTGCTGTTTAATTCCACACCGTATGACTGTTACTATCGAATTCTGAACGGTTCCACGCAAGTCAATTCTACCGAGATCAATTCGATGCCGGTGCCTCCGATGAACATGATTGAGGCTATGGGCAAGGCGTTGATTCGGAGCAAAGATATGTCGGAAGCCTCTTGCGACAATATTTTAAGGAGCTTTATATGAGTAAGTTATCAGATGCAAAAGAAATTTTGAATGCGCTGCAAGTCCCGACAAAGCAGCAGAACGGAATGTGTTGCTGTGTTTTACTGGCGATGGCAGGGCTTACGGAAGAACTTCCTTGGTCTGAGGCCACAAATAATTGGATTCGGATACATGATGTGATTGCTTTTGCCAACAGCAATTATGGTATGACCTATGCAGAGAACAGCAGGGAAACTTTTCGCAAGCAGGCGATGCATCACTTTAGAAACGCTGCATTCATTGAGGACAATGGCAAAGCAACGAATAGCCCGAATTACCGCTACCGCCTGACAGATGAAATGCTCCGCCTAATTCAGAGCTTTGGACAGAATATGTGGAATGAGCGGCTATCTACATTCCTTGAACACCATGATACCCTTGTTGAAATCTATGCTTCTAAGCGGACCATGCGGAAGATGCCGGTGAAAGTCAATGGAGCGGATTTTACATTCTCCCCTGGAAAGCACAATCAGTTGCAGAAAGCGATCATCGAAGAATTTGCACCGCGCTTTGCTCCAAATTCGGAATGCCTCTATGTTGGAGATACCATTGAAAAGGATTTGGTGAAGAACGAGGATAAGCTTCGTGAACTGGGATTTGCCATCACATTACATGATAAGATGCCGGATGTGGTCCTCTACTCAGAGGAGAAAAACTGGTTGTATTTTATCGAGTCAGTGACATCTGTTGGGCCAATGGAGCCAAAACGCATCAAAGAGATTGAGGAAATGACCGCCGATGTGACAGCGGGGAAAATCTATGTAACTGCTTTCCTTGATTTTAAGACATTCAAGAAATTCTCTGAGGCACTTGCTTGGGAAACGGAAGTTTGGATTGCAGATATGCCAGATCACATGATTCATTTGAATGGTGATAAGTTTTTAGGACCGAGATAGTTCTATAGATATGTATGGAGGCATGCCTATGTTCGGAAATCTAATATATTATAATAAAAAAAAGGTGGATCAGTATTCAACGCTCATCCTTGGACATGCAGCTGACTGGGAAAGTGATGAAAAAGTTGACAACGATAATAAAGCATCTAATTATTTGTTGGAATGCGCCAAATTTGAAGAGATTTTGCAGCAGAGAGATGATTATTTTGATTTTGCAGGTGACAGTCAAAGCACCTCAATAAAAGATGTTAGAATTTCTTCAATCATCCGCGTTACGGGCGAAATTTATGTCCCAGAGCAGTTTGATATGATACATTTAATTGATGAATACAAACCATATATTTTGAATGGGATAGAATGTAATGGGACTGCGGAAAGAGGATTGCTCAATGCGGTCTTGTCTAACTCTAAGATGCGAATCCCCATTTTCTGTGAGTTGGGTAGCGAATGTGATTATTGGCTGGGAATTGGAAAAGTTTCGCCCGATAATTTGCTAATTGATTATAATGATTTAGAGGATTACGAAGGAAAAGAACTCACTATATTAGCAAAATTAGAATCCCGAAAGTATTACAAGGATACGCCACTCCCTGTGTTTGACATATATAAAGATTTCCTTGGACTTAATCGAGCTTTGAGAAAGCAAATAACATCAACAAAAAAGCAAGAATTTGAGAGTATTGATATTGAGGAAGATTATCTGGGGTTAGAATTCCTGGCAATATATTGATGGGGAAAAGATATGAGAAGTGCAATTAAGGAATATATAGAGCCATCAAGTAAAGAAAAGCAGGAGCTGTGGGAAAAAGCGATATTTGTGTTTGATACAAATGTGCTATTAAATTTGTATAGATATTCTGCTAAGACTAGAAATTCTTTACTTGATGCATTTCAGAGCTTTAGGGATAGAGTTTGGATTCCGTATCAAGTAGCATACGAATATATGCGTAAACGCTGTGAAGTTATCTATGAAACCGTTCAAAGATATGACCAGTTTAAAAAAGAGATAGATGCGTTTACTAATAAGGCGATTGATACTTTGCGTCTCACTTCAAGTGACGATGAGATTTCAGACCTCAAAAGATACCTCTTTAAATGGTTGGATAGCAATAAAGATAGGAACCTATTAGTTTTAAACGCTGAAGCCGATGAAATATTAGATAAAATATTGACAATCTTCGAGGGGAAAGTTGGTGCTAAACTTAGCCAGGATGAAATAGACGCTATTAAAAAGGAGGGAAAAGAAAGATATGAAAAATCTATTCCTCCTGGATATATGGATGACAAAAAACGTAAAGATCAACTTGACGATAATAATGCATATGGAGACTTAATTATATGGAAACAGATACTTCAATATGCTAAAGAGAGATCTGTGGGAATCGTTTATGTGACACACGACCAGAAAGAAGATTGGTGGAATATCGTCAAAGGTAAGACTATTGGTCCAAGAATAGAACTTAGACGAGAATTTACATCGGAAACAGGGCAAGAATTTCATATGTACTCCATGAACAGCTTCATAAATACATATAACAAAATGAATGAGGTACCAATTGATAAAAGTGCCATAGCTGAAGTAATAGGTCTTGAAAATGCTGATAAAAAAAGAGAAAGCAGGAAGAAAAGGTTAGAATTATCTTTGTCCGAGCGGATCGCCCGAGTGGAAGAAACGCTTGAAAAAATTCAGAACAGAATATCACGGCGTCAAAAAATTGTCTCTGATATTGAAAACAAATATCAGAGACAAGGAGTTGAACTTCCAGAAAATATTCAATATCAATATGATAATACTAAAGCAAAACTATCAGAGTTAGAAAGTGCTTATTTAGAAAAAACACAAGAGTTAGAAATGCTGAAACGCTCTCTAGCTTCTGATGAAGAAAAGTTGTAGAATGTGTGGCAACGCCATGGCAACAAAAAATCAGACAGTCCAAACTATCTGGATAATGAAAACAATAGAAACACTTTGAGCTAAATCCCCTAAGCAAATCCGGTTAGAATATCCCTGGCAGGAGCGAGTGGGAATGAGAAATACAGGAGGCCGGTGGATGCCGGCCTCCTGTATTTTGCTCTTCTGCTCTTGTCAGTCGTGTATCTTCAAGCCATGGAGCATTTTGATAAAGCCGGGATCATCGTGGCTGACGATCTCGCTATGCCCCACATCTAACCCGGAGATTTCCTCCATGTCTTTCTGAGAGAGCTGGAAGTCCCAAATATCAAGATTCTGCTCTATGCGCTCCTTGTGAACGGACTTCGGGATAACGACTACTCCCCGCTGAACATTCCAACGCAGGGCCACTTGGGCGGCGGACTTGCCGTACTTGCTCCCAATCTTCGTTAAAACCGGGTGGGTAAAAATGCCGAACTTACCCTCGGCAAAAGGCCCCCAGGCTTCGGGAACGACACCGTACTCCTTCATTAGTGCCAAGGCATCCTCCTGCTGGAAGAAAGGGTGAAGCTCTACCTGGTCAACGGCGGGGATCACGTCTACTGTTTCGCACAGATCGGCTAGCCGGGAGGGATAGAAATTGCATACGCCGATGGCTCGGAGCTCCTTCTTTTGGTAGGCTTCCTCCATAGCACGGTAAGCCCCTACATAGTCGCCAAGGGGTTGGTGAATAAGATATAAATCCAAGTAATCCAAACTCAGGTTGTCCAGGGAACGCTGGATTGCCGCCTTCGCTCCTTCGTAGCTGGCATCCTGCACCCACAGCTTTGTGGTGACAAACAGTTCTTCACGGGGAACGCCGCATTTCTTCAGAGCGGCACCTACCGCCTGCTCGTTCATATAGGCGGCGGCGGTGTCGATTAGGCGATAACCGAAACTGATAGCGTCCAGAACCGCCTGCTCACACTGTGTAGGGTCGGGAATCTGAAAGACACCAAAACCCTCCGGGGGCATTTTTACGCCATTGTTCAGAGTGATATCATCCATTCGGGAGAACCTCCTTGAATTTTATGATGTCATGATAGCAAGAATTTTTGGGAAAGTACAATATTTATTTCCAAATATGCTATAATTAAAACAAATACTGAGAGGGGCCTATGATGGAACTTTATTTATTGGAGCAGCTTATAGCCTTTTCCCGGCAGGGCACGTTGTCTGGGGCGGCGGAGAAACTGCATATCTCCCAGCCTGCTTTAAGCCAATCCATGAAAAAACTGGAGGAAAGTCTTGGGGTATCTTTGTTTGAACGATCAAAGAACAAGATTGCTCTTAATGAGAATGGCATCATGGCTGTTCAGTTAGGAGAAAAATTGCTGGAGCAGAGTAGGGAGATGGAGGAGAGGCTGCGCCTTTTTGACCGAAGCCGCCGCACTCTCTCTGTGGGGGGCTGCGCCCCGGTGCCTCTCTGGGACTTGTTGCCGCTGCTCTCCAGGCTCTATCCTCAAATGAACGTTTCCACGGAGATGAAAAACTCAGATGAAGAATTGCTGGCTGGTCTGAATAAAGAGATGTACCAACTCATTGTTACCCATAGTCCCCCGGATATTGATCTGTATGGGCAACCATTCCGAACAGAGCGTCTGTTCCTTTCGGTCCCTCTGGAGCACCCTTTAGCGAACCGAAAGGCGCTTACCCCGGCGGACATTGATGGGCAAAATCTTCTCCTGTATACAGATATTGGCTTCTGGCACAGCTTCTGTCGGGAAAAGCTGCCGAATGCACATTTCCTTATGATGAACGAATGGGACGCGTTTGGAGAAGTGGCGGGAACAGGAGCGTTTCCCTCTTTTATTACGGACGCTCATATGGAGCGGGACGGCGTTCCTCAAAATCGAGTTGTAATTCCCATTATTGACGAACAGGCAGAGGCGACCTACTACTGTGTGTGCAGAGCGGAGAGCAGAGACAGATATCGACAAGTATTTCGTGCGTTGGAAAAAATGAAATGAAAAGTGCTGTTCCTTGCACCGGTCGGGCCTATTTAAATGCGGGCGGTCCTTTTCGGCCTAATTGTGGTATAATATATCCGGTTAGCGCATGCGAGCCACAGGCGAAGCATGAGTTTAGCGGCATAGATACCATGTTTCTTAGTGAACACGAGCGGTACGCGAAGTGTGAGTTTAGAAACATGGTATACTAACCTCAGGCCCGCCGCTGTCGCAGCTATGCGTTTAGCGGCATAGATACCAGGCTTTGACGTGAACACAGCGGTAGGCGAGGCATGAGCCTGGAAGCATGGTGCAATACAGACAGCGCCGCGGTGCGCGGCGCCTTTCCCGATACCATCACACAACCGAAAGGAGCAAAAACAATGGAAATCCGATATTCATGCAACCAGCGGGACTTCAAGCGCTATACAACAGAGGAGACGCGCAAAGAGTTTCTGATCGAGAACCTGTACGCGGCAAACGAAGTGGTGGCGGTGTACAGCCATGTGGACCGGATGGTGACGCTGGGGTGCATGCCCACTACAGAGACGGTGCCCATCGACAAGGGCATTGACATCTGGCACAACTTCGGCACGCAGTATTTTCTGGAGCGCCGGGAGATCGGTATCTTCAACATCGGCGGCGCGGGCAGCATCACGGCGGACGGAGTAAAGTACGAGCTGGGCTACAAGGACTGCCTGTACATCACGCAGGGGACGAAGGAAGTGCTGTTCGCCAGCGAAGACGCGGCGAAGCCCGCGAAGTTCTACATGGTGTCGGCCCCGGCACACCGGGCGTATGAGACGAAGCTCATCAAAATCGAGGACGCGGCGAAAAAGCCGCTGGGCACGATGGAAACGAGCAACAAGCGAGTGATCAACCAGTTCATCCACCCGGACGTGCTGCCGACGTGCCAGCTATCCATGGGCATGACGGTGCTGGAGCCGGGCAGCGTATGGAACACGATGCCGGCGCACACCCACGAGCGTCGGATGGAAGTGTATATGTATTTTGAAGTGCCGGAGGACAACGTGGTGTTCCACATGATGGGCGAGGGCAGGGAGACGCGGCACATCGTGATGCAGAACGAGCAGGCGGTGATCAGCCCGAGCTGGAGCATCCACGCGGGCGCGGGCACGAGCAACTACACGTTCATCTGGGCGATGGGCGGCGAAAACCAGGCGTTCGACGACATGGACGTGATCCCGACCACAGAGCTTCGGTAAAAGCACAGAAAACAGCCGCGGGCGGAAAGCGCGCGCGGGCAGGAGGGCAAAAAAATGGAAATGAAGGATTTTTCTCTGGAAGGCAAGGTAGCGCTGGTAACAGGCGCGAGCTACGGCATCGGTTTTGCCATCGCGGAAGGCATGGCGAAGGCGGGCGCGACCATCGTATTCAATGACATCCGGCAGGAGCTGGTGGACAAGGGCCTTGCGGCATACAAGGAAGCGGGCGTGGAAGCCCACGGATATGTGTGCGACGTAACGGACGAGGACGCGGTGCAGGCGATGGTGAAGCAGATCGCCCAGGAAGTGGGCGTCATCGACATTCTGGTGAACAACGCGGGCATCATCAAGCGCATCCCGATGTGCGAGATGACGGCGGCGCAGTTCCGGCAGGTGGTGGACGTGGACCTGAACGCGCCGTTCATCGTGAGCAAGGCGGTGATCCCGGGGATGATCGAAAAGGGACACGGAAAGATCATCAACATCTGCAGCATGATGAGCGAGCTGGGCCGCGAGACGGTGAGCGCGTATGCGGCTGCAAAGGGCGGCCTGAAGATGCTGACGAAGAACATTGCCAGCGAGTACGGCGAATACAACATCCAGTGCAACGGCATCGGGCCGGGATACATCGAGACGCCGCAGACGGCGCCGCTGCGGGAGCGCCAGGCGGACGGAAGCCGCCACCCGTTCGACCAGTTCATCATCGCAAAGACGCCGGCGGCGCGGTGGGGCACCACGGAGGACCTTGTGGGCCCGGCGGTGTTCCACAGATCGGAAGAGCACACGTCTGAACTCCAGTCACCTTGTAATCTCGTATGCCGTCTTCTGCTTGAAAAAAAAAAACCGTGTACGTACAAGCAGTGGGAGCCTCTTTTATGTTTTTTTTTTTAATGATACGGCGACCACCGAGATCTACACTCTTTCCCTACACGACGCTCTTCCGATCTGTGGTACAGGGGGACTGCCATAGAAAATTCCCAGGCAGTCTATCTGAAAGTCCGTGACTTTGTGGGACAGCTGGGCAGATTAAGGGCGGATACCGGCATACCCATCCAGACGGATAACCTTGTCTATATTACCAAGGAGACACAGGTGGAGGAACTGGACCGGGATATTCTGTATTCTGTTCTGGACCGTCCAAAGCGTGCCAGGGCCTACTGGTTTATCAACATCCAGGTCACGGACCAGCCGTATACCAGGGAGTATACGGTGGAGAATTTCGAAACGGATTATATTTTCAAGATTCAGCTCCGCCTGGGGTTCAAGGTGGACCAGAGGGTGAATGTGTATCTGCGGCAGATCGTGGAGGAGCTGATTGACAGCAATGAACTTCCCTCCCAGGAGCCGAAATACTCCATCTACGGGTCCGGGGAAGTGGGGAGCTTCCAGTTCTGCCTAATCCGGAAACTGCTCATACCGGAGAGCGATATTACACCGGCAGGGCGGGCGGCTGTCTCGCTGAAATATGCCATCCGCCGTGTGGCCGGCTCCTCCGCCAGATGGTACGGTCTGGAAAATTCTGCCCTGATCCTGGAATAT
>OMGG01000661.1_pt1 | contig 19003 bp, 14 predicted proteins | sample 1645891 | NCBI WGS metagenome assembly OMGG01 (sample SAMN05578587, study PRJEB25193) | human gut metagenome | biome: Human Microbiome; feature: human-associated habitat; material: feces | host: Homo sapiens | place: USA:Birmingham
GAGATCTGTATCGATAGTTTTTGCGAGTATCCTTCTAACTGACATGGAATCACCTTTAATGAGAATTTTGTCACTTTCATTTTGCTCCCTCTATCTCGCTGGGAGCAAAGGGGTTCCATGTCATTAAATTAGGGGGATTTAAAAATTCAACCATCAAAACTCACTTTTTTCTTTATTGAAGCAAAAGTAAATGCTTTTACAGGGCTATTTCACCGTCAAATGAAATTTTGACTAACAATTTGTCTTAATTATCTATTTTTGTTCAAAAAATAAATACCCAAATTCGTTAGCACGCAAGGGACTTAACCCTAATTGTCTCTTTTGTATGAAAGCGTAGACTGAAATCACCTACTTCCGAGGAGAATAGGATGACACTCAACAGAAGATCATTTCTTGTTGGGGGTGCAGCCTCTGCTGCCGCCTCCATTTCCACATTCGCTCATGCAGCAAATCCCTGCTCGACGCCCACCACTTGGGATAAAACCTATGACGTCATTGTCATCGGCTCCGGCGGTGCCGGTCTTTCTGCCGGCATCGTCGCCAAGGAAAAAGGCGCAAATGCTGTCGTTCTGGAAAAACTTTCCATTCCAGGCGGCAATACTATGGTTAGCGGAGGCGGCTTGAATGCGGCCGTAGAAGCAGATTACAAGAAAGCAGGCATTGAGGACTCTCCTCAGCTCCATACCAAACAAACGATGGCTGCGGGCGATTTCCGCGCCGACCCTGCTCTTGTCGCCACATTGTGCGAAAACGTTCCTCAAAGCGTCGAATGGCTTAAGAAAGTCGGCGTGCAGTTCAAACCCGGCATCTACCAAATCTATGGCGGCCTGTGGCCTCGTTGCCGCAATCCTGTCGGTCAGAGCGGCGGAGACTACATCAAAGCCTGCATGAACTACGCCAACAAGATCGGTCTTCCGGTTCTGACTAACCACAAAGTCATCGGGATCATTCGTGAGAAACCGGACTCCGGCCGTGTCTTAGGCGTTGAAGTTGAACTCAAAGACGCCAAGAAAGAGTTTTGGAAAGCCAACAAGGCCGTCGTTGCCGCAGCAGGCGGTTTCGCTGCAAACCCGACAATGTGCTCTTACTTTGACCCGCGTCTGACAAAACTCAACACAACGAACCAGCCAGGCTCTACCGGTGAAGTACTCAAATATATCCAAGGTATCGGAGGTTTAGCCGTTGGTTTGGATTACATCCAGTGCATTCCGTGGACTGCTCCCGGCTACAAACACACCGCTGATATTTTCCAAGCTATCGAATACACCATCTTCCTCAACAAGGAAGGAAAGAGATATGTTGCCGAAGATGCTCGCCGTGACGTAATTCGTGACGCCACTTTGGCTCAAACCGATCAAACGGTCTTCCCGGTATGCGATACAGACGGCTTCGATAAGAACAACGAGTATTACAACGAGATGAACCATCGTGCTCTGGAAAACGGCACCTTGTTCAAAGCAGACACGATTGAAGAACTCGCCAAACTCATCAAAGTACCGCCGGAAGTTATGGTCGCGACCATCAATGAATACAACGCAATGGTTGATTCCAAGAAAGATCCTCTCGGCCGTACCCCGATTATGCTGAGTCACAAGATCGTAAAAGCCCCGTTCTATGCGGGTCCGATCGGTATGTGCCGTCATCACACAATGGGCGGGGCCAAGATCAATACGAAAGCTCAAGTACTGGACCGCGACGGAAATGTGATTCCGGGTCTGTATGCTGCCGGTGAAGTCACAGGCGGTATCCACGGAAGCAACCGTATTGGCGGAAATGCTATTGCAGATATCTTCACATTCGGAAGAATCGCCGGTGAAGGCGCCGCTTCTGAGCAATAAGTAGGCTTATGAGTTATAGGCCGCCGGTTTCATCAGGCGGCCTTTTCACTTATATTCTCGGTAATCACTTCTCATAAGAAAGCCGTCCTGACAGCTTCCTGCTCACAATTGGTTAGATTACTCAGATTGTTGTCCGCAGAGCCTGATAATTCTCCTGCTAAATACTCGGCTGGGAGTGAGAGTCATGCCAAACAATAGATTAGATTTCGAAAGTATCGATCAGGTAGAAGTTTTCAAGGAAAACGGAGATGTCATCGGAACCGTTAAAGTCTCCGGTGTCCGTTCAATTGAAGCTGCTATCGAAAAAGCCCTTCAGCAGCTGCCGGAAGCGAAAGATCCAGAGGCCTATGTATTCAAGGTGTCAAACCTGTCTGACGGAACCGAGCGCCGATATCGTTTAAACGCACACGGTCACGTTAAATTAATTATCTAATCTTCAAACAGAAACCGGGCCTCGCTAAAGAACCGGATCCTGAATCAATGGTCCCGACGCCTTGGCATCGAGACCTTTGTTGATTAGTAGGGCATGATCTGTCCGTCGGTACGCTTCTCGGTTGCGCCGCAAAGCACGCCGTTTTCATCTCTAAGAATGACCTGACCACGACCCATATGATAAGGATCAGGTTGGACGACGATTTGGTGTCCCATTCGCTGAAGCTGGCGAATGATGTAGTTGGGAGTTTCTTGCTCCACTTCGACTTTCTTACCACCGACCCACTGCCAGCGTGGCGCATCAAGCGCTTGCTGAGGGTTCAGGTGCCAATCAATCATATTCATAACCACCTGAACATGAGCCTGGGGCTGCATCCATCCGCCCATAATTCCGAACGGTCCTAATGGTTTTCCGTCTTGAGTCAGGAATCCCGGAATAATGGTGTGGTACGGACGTTTGCCTCCCGTCAACGCATTAGCATGGTTTTCGTCAAATTTAAAATTCTCTGCACGGTCATTCAAAGAAATGCCGGTGCCCGGAACAACGATGCCGGAGCCGAATCCGCGGAAATTGGACTGGATAAAGCTCACCATGTTGCCGTCTGCGTCTGCACAGCAGAAGTAAACGGTAGACGGGCATCCTGGATCGCCCGGTTCCGGCATGATGGCTTTATCGTTAATCAATGCGCGGCGTTTGGCAGCATAGTCTTCGCTTAAAAGCTGATCAACAGAAACTCTCATGAAAGAAGGTTCCGCGACGTATTCAGCTGTATCTACCATCGCGAGTTTCATTGCTTCGATCTGCTTGTGCATTGTGTCGGCACAATCTCTTTCAGCAAGATTCATATCTTTAAGAATCTGCAAGGCCATCAGAACGGTAATACCGTGCCCGTTAGGCGGCAGCTCCCATACATCCACCCCGTGATAGTTCACGCTGATCGGATCAACCCACTCAGGTTTGAAAGCAGCCAGGTCTTCCTTGGTTAAGAAGCCGTTGTGCTTCTTAAAGAAAGCATCAATCTTTTCGGCAATGGCTCCGCGGTAGAAAGCTTCGCCCTTGGTAGCAGCGATTTCTTTCAATGTCTTAGCCATATCCGGGCAGCGGAACATCTCGCCGGGTTTGAGCCAAGTGTTGTTGGGTGCAAATGTATCAAACCAGCCCTGGAATTCAGGACGATCACGATATTTGGAATAGTTTTCGAAAGCTTCCTGCCAGAGACGAGAAATATTCGGAGTCACCGGATAGCCTTCCTCTGCGTAGCGAATGGCAGGTGCCATCACTTCTTCCAAAGGAAGTTTGCCGAAGCGTTCATGAAGCGTCATCCAGCCTGCAACCGCACCCGGAACATCAATCGGTTCAACGCCGTAAGAAGGAATTTTTTCAAATCCTCTGTCCTTTAGTGCAGCAACGGAAAGAGACTTAGGAGCGGGACCCGAAGCGTTCAGGCCGTACATTTTTCCTTCATACCAAAGGATTACGAAGCAGTCGGCACCCAAACCGTTGCCGGTTGGCTCCACAACCGGCATGGCGCTGGCCATTGCGATAGCTGCGTCCACTGCATTGCCGCCTTTCAGAAGAGTCTGAAGACCAGCGGATGCAGCGTGCGGATTCCCAGCGTTGCACATGCCGTTGCGAGCATAGACCACGTTGCGTTTGGACGGATAGGGATAATTTTGAGGATCAAATTTAATCATGTTTTCTTTCCTAACCTTGAAATCGGGATCAGATGAACTTCACAAAGATGCCGGCAACGATCACGGAGAAGGTTGTCACGGTCACGAAGCCTGCAACGAGGTATTTCGCCATTAAGCGTTCATGAATAATCTTCTTTTCTTCCTCAGTTTCGGCAACGGCGTTAATAATTTCATTAACGACCAAGTAGGTAGCCGGGAAACCAATTAACTGGCAGGCAGCAACGCCGACGGCAACGTTCTTGGAACCGATGATCTTCCACAAGGGAAGGTACTTGAAGAACACGATGATGCAGAAGATCGAAATCGCGAAAATCACACAGATTGAGTAAGACAGGGTCAAGAGATTTTCCGGTTTAATCGTGGCAAGCGACGGGATAATGGCACAGAAAACAGCGCAGTTCAGTAAACCGCCGGCATTGGCGTGCTTCAGAATATTGCGAGGCAGATAACCGGTACTGCCGACAGCAGCGCCCAAGATCAAGGCCCAAATTGTTGCAGAAAGGCCTGTCCATTTGCCGATTACAAAGGCGATCCAAGAGAAAAGCGCTGTAATCGCTAAACAAGTGAACTGGCCGTAGTACTTCTTGTGACCTTCAAAGAAAGTGGGACCGGCAGCCGATTCTTTCTTAGGTGCATAAGTATCTTGTGGTACGACACCGGTTTTGCGGTATTCATCGATTAAGAAACGAGCTTCTTTGAGTCCGAAGTAACTGGCTAACGGAGTACCGATGAATTTCTGCACTGCGAAAACGATCGTACCCAATGCTGCCGCCAGAGCAAAACCATGTTCCATCGCTCCGCTTGTCATGATCTGAGTTGCAACGATACCGCCGGTCACGATAGGCACGCTGACCATAGTGTTTTCGTAGCCAATGAACGGCATCATCAAAAATGCGCCGAGCATAATGACGCCCATTGCCAAAAGGGCCGTCACAACCGTGCGCCATTCGGCAATCAGCTCGCGCATGTTAATGGTTGTGCCCATCGAGAAGACGAGCAGAATCACAGACCATTTAGCAATTTGGTCTAAGCCTGCTTTCTTAATAATATCGGGAGGAATCCAGCCGGCCATAAAGGCGATTAAGAAGAGCATTAAGCTCACGAAAACTGCCGAAACCTTGGCTTTGGTCACCACGCCAAGGAAGTCTCCTATTCCGAAGAATAAAAGGCAGATAAAAAGATACCAATACATCGAAGTAAACATTGTTCTGGTGCGCTCTTAGGCGCCCTCCTGTATTTGAGATTTGTAGGTTTGTTTTAATTTCTTCACAGGTAAAAGCCTATGAAGGAGGAAAAACTTCTTGGATAAGCCGGCCACGCTCCCGCAAAAGGATCGTCCCCAACAGGCCTAGGGCAATAAAGTTTTTCTTCTTCTATGATTTTATCTTTCACAAATTGAAGAATTTCTTTTTTGAAACATCAAGTGAATGAGTATTTTCGATTAGTTTTTTTCCACCAAATCAGCCCGATTTCGCCACGGTTTTTGTACCTTTCATTTTTTCTGCAAATTAATCAAACTCTATAGAAAGCAGGAAATCAACACTTCACTTCTACACAGGAAGCATTGAAGGAAGACAGCTTCACTAGCTCTTACTACCCAACAATTAGTCGTGCTCTTGACTATCGGCCTCGACCTTCCGAGAATTACGCTTTATTTAGTAAAGCTTATCTCAGCTGAAATGAAAAACACGATAGATCTTGAAAGCATTCGTCAGGAGCTTCAACAGAACGAATCTCGTTTGATCTCCTTTCGCAAAACCGTCCACGAAAATCCCGAAGTCGGTTTCAACACCCAAAACACACTTGCCCGCATCAAATCCATTCTTGAGGAGTTCGGCATTACCGGATTAGATACCGAAACTTCTCCCGGAAGCGGATTCCTTTTGATTAATGGCAACAGACCGGGAGCAACCGTTGCTCTGAGAGCTGATATCGACGCCCTCCCGATCGAAGAAAAATCCGGCTGCGAATGGGCTTCGAAAAACGGAAATGCCCACTCATGCGGACACGACGGCCATCAGACTTGGCTGATCGCTGCCATTATCTATCTGGCCAAACACCGTGATTTCCCCGGACGTATTCTCTGCGTTTTCCAAGCCGACGAAGAAAACGTCGCCGGCGCACAAAGCGTCATTGACTCAGGTGTTTTCCAAAAATACGATGTCAAGGAAATCTACGGCGCGCACAACGAACCTTCTCTGGACGTTGGAACCATTGCCTTTAAAGCCGGTCCGACCATGGCTGCCTGCGATCTGTTTTCCATTCGCGTCGTCGGTGTAGGGACACACGGTGCACGTCCGAATTTCGGCAAAGACCCGCTGCCGGTTGCCACAGAAATTTATAACGCTCTGCAGAGCTTGGTTTCGCGCACATTGGATCCGCTTAAATCCGCTGTTGTTTCTGTATGCAGTTTCAATACTGAAGGATCACGCGCTTACAACATCATTTCCGACTCCGTCAAGATGATCGGCACGGTGAGAACTTTTGACGAATCTATTCGAGACACAATTGAAGAAGAGCTGACACGTCGCTCACAAGGCATCGCTGCGGCTTATGGCATTAAAGCGGAAACCGTCTATGAACGCCGCGTTTCTGCCGTCAATAACGATCCCGAGCTCACAAAAGAAGCTAAGGAAGCGGCAGATCGTTGTTTCGGAGCTCAAAACGTTATTGAACTTGCCGAGCCTTACATGATCAGTGAGGACTTCAGTTCTTACCAGAAAGTTCTGCCCGGCTGCTTCTTCTTTATCGGAGTAAAAGATAGGGAACATAAAGAAGCTCTGCACAGCCCGTATTTTGACTTCAATGACAAGGTGTTGATTCCGGCAGGAGCTTTCTTCAGTTACTTGGCGCTTGAGAGATTAACGACTCTGAGTTGTCAGCCGTAGTCTCTTAGCAGAAAAACTTAGAGTGAGGTTAGATAAATGTCCCTAGCCTCACTATTTTTCATTTATACGCCCCAAGAGCCTCCTTTTCTTCTCTGATCTTATCCAAAGTCTTACCGTTGTACGTCCAATATTTTGGCCCTTGCAGCGGGTGAGAAGTTCCAAGTAACTTCCTAGCAAGACCTGATAAAGAACCAATTTCACCTTGGCATTCAATTTGACGATCATCCTTTACGATTGCTATGACGTCTTCATGACCATCCAATACTATTTTTGAGCCTGCTTCGATTCCACACTTTTGAAAAGAGAAAGGCGTCCTCCGTTCTTCAACTTCGGCCCTAACCTCTGCGGCCACCTGTTCATCTGTAATTTCATGGCCTTCCGGAGTAAACCGCTTCAGTTTGTCTTTCGTACCGCTTATCGTGGCGATACTCTCTAATAGGGCGTAGGCATCCTCAGGAGCCATAGCGTAAAACTCTTTTGTTCTGGTTTTCCCATCAAAAGTTTCAATTGCCCTCAAGCCTGGATTTAACCGGTCTATTAAAGAATGCAGAACCTTGTCCCCTAAACGCACTGGGACTTCATAAGTAGCATAAACTCTAAAAGCAAAAGGAATACATTCACTTCGATTAAGGCTTCTTAATCGCTCCTGAACATTCGCGGTGTACCCAATTTTTACGTATTCCGGAAAAGATGGGTTCGTCAATATATAAACCACTCCGTCCTTTTCTTTTTTCATCATCGACTTTGTCCGCCCAATTTTCTCGGTTTTATCCAATCAAACTTGCAACAACTGCCTGAACTAAATCTGCCAGCTCAGAATTGTTGTAGAGGTGCAAGAGTGTTAATGAATAACTTTTTCGCAGCCTTGCGCAGATTATGCTTGTACCTCAGTTTCGACTCATCATGACGGCCCGAGTATTCATCGTAGTTACCATTGAGTTCCGGTACCTCACCGCCGTTCCAGCTATCCCTAACGGCGTTTAATTCCTCAATAGGAACAGCCCACTCTTCTGAAAACATCTGAAGTGCAACGTCTTGAATTTCTCGAACTCGGCTGTACATAATCACGAGGACATCTTTGCCGGCAAAATTATTTGGCTCTTGTTTTAAATCATCCCAAAAATTTTCTATGATCTCGCCAATCGCGGAATTGCTGCGCTTATACAATTCGATGAACTTCTTCACCCTGGCGTCAGCCTTAGGATCAATCTCTGTCTTCTCTGTTGATTTTTCGTTTGGCACAAACGTCTGGATGAGATTCATTAAGTAGTTATAGTTAACTTCGAACGACTTAACAGCCTCTAACTCGTAATCAAGATCCAACATGAGCGGATTGGGATCGTCTCCTCCTTCTTTCTTGATTTTCTCGCGGGCGTTTTGATAAAGCCCCGCCATCGACTGTAGCTTTTGAACCGTAATCCCCAAAGAATTACGTTCTTCTTCGTCCTCAAATTCGTCATAGACCTGAGCGCTGCTAAGTAGTCTGTCAACTTTCTGGAAGGCTCTGACGAAAAGTTTAATTTTTTCAAAACTCTCCGGAGATGCCTCATCAATGTCTTCACTGGATATTGTTAAGGCTTTAAGCTCTTGTGCCGCCTTCTTCAAGTCATGCTTAACGGTTTTCCACGCAGGGGCTGAAACTTCGGAAGCTCCTCCGTTAGAGTACAGCAACAAAGCCTCATCAATCTTCTTTGAGTATTCCAAAGGATATTGAAGCGTTACAACCTGACCGTATCTTTTCGTCGCATTGAAAATTCGATTTGTCCTCGAAAAAGCTTGAATAAGATGCTGAGGTTTCATGGGCGGCCGATCTAAAAAGATCGTCGAAAGACAGGGAGCATCGAAGCCTGTTAACAGCCGATCCACAACGATGACTAGATCCAGCTGTTCTTCCCTTCTTCTATATCTCGATTCTTTTCGAGCCAGCCTTTTATTTAGATCAGCGTTGTAAGCGTTCAACTCGGAAATATCTGCAGGAGCCTTAGGGAACATTTCCTTATAGTCTTTTAGGGCCTCCGCCATTTCCTTTTGATTTACCTGCGCCCCATCCTCATTTTCACCAACCGTATACGTGATTGCTACTTTAGGAAAATCCGGAAGTTTGGAAAGAATGACTTCCTTGATTTTTCCCCTGTTTTTAAATTCCTTAAAAAGTTTGTAATAGGCTTGTGCTTCTTTAATTGAACTGCAAGTAAGCATGGCTTCGAACGTATTACCTGCTCCTGCATTGATATTGAACTTTCCAGAGCTTCTGTTCAATATGTAATCGACGACCTTCTCACGATGAGTCGGATTGTTATAGAGATCCTGATTGCTAGCCTCGCAACGCCTGAGTACTAATTTTTCAAGGTCAGTCTCAGACATGTCTGCAAGTTTGTCCTGAGTCTCGAGGTTATTTTGGAGTGCTATTTCTTGAAGCGACTCCTTACCTTTACCCATCGATTGAATTTGAAAGCCTAAAACAGCGCCATCATGAATAGCTTCTTTAATCGTGTACTTATGAAGAACTGGACCATATAATTCTTCAGTTGTACGCGCAAGATTACCAAGAGCCTCCCTTTTATTCTCAGCGAAGATTGGAGTGCCTGTAAAACCAAACCATAGACTAGGTCGTCCCGGCTCGCCAAAAAAATCATCTAACTCTTTTTTTGTCTGCGGCGAAACTGTTCTATGACACTCATCAACTACAAAGGCTATTCTCTTATTCCTGAGGTTATTTTTCTTCTTCAGAGCTGATGCATCCAGGGAATCGATCGAATACTTTCGAATGATATTTTGTAATTTTTGAATCGTCGTAACGATAGCAACCCTGGTGTTGCTTAACAGTTTTCTTTCGAGATCTCTTGTGTTTTCCGTCTTGTCGATGTCTATATCGTCGTTATAAGCATAGGAGCGAAAATCATCGGAAGTCTGCTTGTCGAGGTCTTTTCTGTCGATTAAAAAGATCGTTTTATCAATTGACGGAATGTCGAGAAGATTCTTCGTTACCGTGTAAGAAGTCAGCGTCTTCCCCGAACCGGTCGTATGCCAAACGTGACCCGAATTATTTTTTCTCGAAGCTTCTCTCACTTTAGTGATGGCATGGATCTGATAAGGACGCAGTAAGATTTGCCGTCTGTTTGCCTCATCGATAACGGAATATTTACCGACCATTAGGTGCGCCATCGGAACATTGAGGGCTGCTTTGGCAAAATCCAAGTAGCCATTTACTCTTTTGTTTTCCTCATCGACCCAACTTGTCAGAAATTTCTCACCCATTTCTCCATTGATGTTAGAGGCGATATATTTAGTGTCCGTCCCATTTGAAACTACAAACATCTGTACGAAACTAAATAGCCCGCGAAACTGGCCTTCCCGGCAATATTTTTGTATCTGTCTAAAGGCATCCATGTAGGGATGATCTTGATTCTTTAGCTCGATGTGGACAAGAGGGATGCCATTGACGAGTAGTGATACATCGAATCTTCTATCTCTGTCGGCGTCAGAAGGGGAAAATTGGTTGATTACTTCATAAGAAGAGTGTCCGCCTGCAACCTCTCGATTATTAAGCGCCATCAGCGAAACCGTACCCAGGGATGCATCTTCACGAACTAACGGAATTTGAGCTATTCCGTGTTCTCCTGCAAGCCACAGGGCGGCCTTGTATGTACTGGCACCTTGCTCAGCCATATAAGCCTTGATCTGCTCCATCTCAAGGTCAGTAATTTCCTGACCTTTCAAAACTCCTATGTTGTTTTGATTTAATTTGGTCCGAAAATTTGCCCATAGCTGTTCTGTATTTTTTATGTCAGGCCTGTATGTCCATTGAGATACCCCCAATGTAAGTTGATCTATTAAGCTTTTCTCAATGTTTGACTCAAGTTCGGACATTTTTCCCTCCTAAATAAACATTTTTTGGAGCAAACTTTTCTTTAATTTTTTGTAAGTTTCCAACTTACGTTGATGAAGAGTAATAGCTTGATCTATAAACCTGAAAAAAGACCCAATTTTGGTTTGTTCTTCAAACGAAGGGAGTTGAACTTGGAGCTCCTCTATTGCTTTTTTAGAAATTTCCAAGAACGTAGAGCCACTTGCTTTTATTAAAGCCTGTTTCTTTAAATGGTTCTTATACGAATACAAGAAATATACGTCTGTCCCCTCTTTAGTTACTATTGATTGGAAACCCTGATTTGTGGCTCCCTCCCTCTCGAGAATGGCTGCCTCACCTATTGTCGCCCGACTCGTAAACAGTATGGTTTTATGAGGGGGAAGTAACTTTGCAGAACTATTTTTAAGTCCTTCTTTAGAAATTTTTCTTTTGCTTCCCCGGGCAAAGTTGTCCTTACCAACCTCGGTGGGAGAATACCAATCGATAGAGCCGTTCCAATACGTAGGAACCGAAGTGGACGGGGTTCCCCCACCAACAATTTCAGCTATATCTTTTAACTTACGCTGTTCCCAATCATTCGTAAATCCAGGAAATCGGAGCTCCGGTTTTAACTGACCTTTTTTCGGAAACATTTTTTGAAGCAATGTTCTTTTTAATTTTTTTAGTGTCTCTAACTTACGCTGATGAAGAGTAATGGCAGTATCTAGCCGAGAGAAAAAACTCCCAATCCTTTCTCGTTCTTCGGAATTAGGTACTGCAATTTGATAACCAGAAAACTGCTGAGCATTTATTCCAGGCTGTCCAGATCGCTGAGATGAAGTCTTTATAAAGTTCTGAAACTTAGCAGTTAGGGAATTTTGAAAAACGAATTCCGCTGCTTCTTTATCTTTAAATCGAAATCTGATAAGGAACCCGGCGAAGTAAACTTCCCCGTCTGTTCTAACGTATCTGTAGGATTTTCCAACACTTGCTCCCGTCCTAGCAAACAGTACGTCCCCCTCTGCTAGTCTGTACGGAGCGGCCTCTTCAAAGTCAATATCTGGGGATGTTAGAGAGCTACACAAGAACCTTCTAGTGCTTTCGTCAATGTCCGTGATTCTTATGTATTTGTGTCTCCCATCAAAACTCTTGGCAGCTGCATTCAATCCATAACCAAAAGTGGCTGCTAACTCTCCCAACTTACGCTGTTCCCAAGCGGGATAGTCTTTTCCGTTCGTGTCTTTAAAACGAAGGCAGGGGGCTTTTTCTTTTTTTCCCATTTTTCACCTTTAAATTTCATAATTAAGCCCAAGTTGCTGGAAATATTCGTTAAGTTGTGACTTCAATTGCTTTTCTTCTGTTTCTAGGCTCAAAAGTTCTGTAAAAACGCCCTCCAAGTTGATTTCCTCTTCCTCTTCTGAGGTGTCAACATAGCGGGGAATATTTAAATTAAATCCCTGTGCTTGAATTTCTTCTAAGCTTGCAAGATAAGAGAATTTTTCTATTGATTTGCGTTCTTTGTAGGCATCAAAAATCTTATTCAAATGCTCATCAAGAAGAAAATTTCTTGGACCTTCTTTTTTAAATTCCTTAGAAGCATCTATGAAAAGAACATCTCGCGATGTGTGATTCTTTTTCAAGACCAAAATGCAGGTTGGGATTGGGGTTGAATAAAAAATACCAGCCGGAAGACCTATCACCGCGTAGATTTTCCCTTCCTCAAGTAGTTTTTTCCGAATCGCTTCTTCGGAGGAGCCTCGGAAAAGAACCCCATGAGGCAAAACAATTGCCATCGTTCCAGAGTCTTTTAAGTGATAGAAACCGTGAAGTAAGAAAGCATAATCGGCTTTACTTTTGGGAGGGAGCTTGCCAAATGATGCAAATCGAGGATCCATGAGAAGACCTTCGCTCGCATCATATTTTTGCGAGTAAGGCGGATTCATAACAACAGCATCAAAAGTAGTTGGCTCATCAGAAGGCCAATCCACACCCAACGTATCGCCGAATCGAAGGTGTTGTTGAGCTGATGAAACCCCATGAAGGATCATATTCATCCTTGCGAGGTTATAAGTTTGATTTTTTATTTCCTGTCCAAAATATTGGATCTTATTTGTTAGGTTAAGAGTCGGCGAGTCGACAATAAAATTTTTAACTTGTAACAATAAAGACCCTGAACCCATGGTTGGGTCATAGACCGAGAAAGCATTTTTATGTTCTTGGCCATCTGTGACGATTCTAGCCAACAAACGTGAAACCGCCCTAGGGGTGTAAAACTCCCCTGCTTTTTTTCCTGATTCAGATGCAAATTTTGAGATTAGATATTCATATGCATCTCCCAGCGCATCATGCCCATATGAGTGGAAATCAATATCGGCCAATTGAATAATGACTGAAGAGATGAGTTTATTAGCCTCTGCAGCTGTTTTCCCAAGCTTTTTGGAATTGATGTCAAAATCCTCAAATAAACCTTCATAAAAGAGGCCCTGACTCTGTTCAATGTCTCTAAAAATTTGAGACAACGACGAAAGCATAAACGTTCGATCTGCAACTTCTTTGGCTAAATGAGAAAAGGTTGATTCCGGTTTAATGAAGCAACCAAATTTTTTTCTTATTTCTTCTTCTAATAAATCTTTATCTTCAGAGAGGTAATAACGCTCAAAAATTTTTTGAGCTTCATCCAAGCTCTCTGGTTTTCTGTTCTCTACCAGATCAACAACTTCATAGAGAATTTCGTCAGAAAGATTTTTAAAGAAAACCAATCCTAGAAGGTAGTCCTTGTAATCATCCGCCGACATACTTTTCCTCATGTCGTCGGCACCTGCCCACAGACTTTTATTTAGCTGTTCTTGAGTGAGTGAAGACATATTTTTATAGCCAATCTTAACTTTTTCATTAACCAACTGAGCTACGAGATTAGCACTTACTTCCGCAATTACGAAATTAAGAACTAATAAATATATTTTTTAATTAAATTACCCCGTTTTGGAAGCCTTTTAGATTAGCAAGGTACGTGCCAAAGTCAGGAGGGTAAGCTTATTCTGTAACCATTTAACAACTTTTAAAGACACACTTGGGAACAGCGTGAGTTGTGCGAGGTAGCCAAAGTGACGATGGGGCAATCGCCTCGTGGAGAAAACTATACATCTGACCCTAACGATAAAATTTTGATTCAAGGCAACGCAGATCTAAGGAATGGATGGGTCTGTCCGAGAGTCTGGACGAAAGAAGTTACAAAGACCTGCAATAAGGGAGATATTATTTTTTCTGTCCGAGCTCCTGTTGGCGATGTGGGTAAAACCGCCTATGATGCGGTTATAGGTCGAGGTGTCGCTTCCATAAAAGGGAGTGATTTCGTGTTTCAAACTCTCCAATATCTGAAACAAAAAGGATATTGGACCAAAGTCTCTGCTGGCTCGACTTTTGATTCAGTTAATTCAGACACTCTTCGCAAAACTTTAATTCAAATTCCTATTGACCCGCAGGAACAAGCAAAGATAGGAGAGTTTTTCTCGTCATTAGACGGGGCTATTACTCTTCATCAGCGTAATTCTCCTTACCAAAATCAGCTTTGACTCGAAATGACGCCCAAAAATTCCTCCAAATTAAGCACGCTTGGGAACAGCGTAAGTTGAAAGATTTCACCTTGTCGTATTCAGGGGGGACCCCAACAGTTTCAAATAAAAATTATTACAATGGAACCATCCCTTTTATACGATCTGGTGAGATCAGCGGAGAGAGAACAGAACTTTTTATATCAGAAGAAGGGCTAAACAAATCTTCAGCAAAACGCGTTCACAAAGGGCAGATACTATACGCTCTATACGGGGCAACAAGTGGAGAAGTATCCCTTTCTAAGATTGATGGCGCCATAAATCAAGCCATACTCGCAATATCTACCAAGGAGGGATACTCAAATGCTTTTTTATCTTTCTGGTTAAGAAAGGAGAAAGACAGGATTACGGCCACCTTCCTTCAAGGAGGACAAGGGAATCTGTCAGGAGAAATTGTTAAGAATTTAATTGTCCCCGTTCCGAGTCAATTAGAGCAAACGAAAATTGGCAATTTTTTTAACCAACTCGACGGCATTATTACTCTTCATCAGCGTGAGTAACTTTTAGGTCAGTCCCGATAAAGATCTCATCACAAGATCAACATCTTTGTTTTCCAGCTCTTGGATGATGTGCAAGTATGTTTTTTGAGTCGTGTTCATACTTGCGTGTCCGAGCCTCCTAGCAACGCTCGCAATTGAAACTCCTGCAAATAGGAGGAGCGATGCGTGTGTATGCCTTAGCCCATGAACCGAAATTACTGGAATCTTAGCCTCAAGGCATAATTTTCGAAGGCGGCTGTTAATAGTTGAATTAAAAACTGCTGTTCTAACAAAAATGGGATCTTCTTTAGGAAGTTCTCTGATAAGGGCTGCAAATTGAATCGCTATTTGCCAATCTATTTGAATCTTTCTGACCGAAGATTTATTTTTTGTCGGCAGAAAACCCTTCCCTGACTTGTAATCCCATGTTTTGTTCACCGTTACAGTCTGCCTAGAAAAATCAAAGTCGTTCGGCGTAAGAGCCAAGGCCTCAGAAAAACGCATCCCGGTCTTGGCCACGAGAAGAATAAACCAGTCCCAATTCAATGGCCCGGAAATATTAAGAGCCGAAAGTAACTTATGTAGTTCAAACTGGTTTAAAAACTTCGCTTTCTTAGGTCGTGGCGTTTTTCCTTTGATAATCGCCTTGCGAGTAGGGTCTCTGTCAATTAAACCATCATCGACGGCGTCGAGAATTGCTCCTTTGAGTTGATGGTGAAAATCCATCGTTGTTTGTCTTTCGTGCGTAGCCGCGTATCGATTCAACAGGTCCTGATAATTAAGTCGATTCAAATCTTGAATCACTAAATCAGGAATTAATCTCCGAAGCCAACGCAACGTCATTACGTATTTATTGTAAGTTACGTCCTTTACGGCACCTTGTTTATAAATTTGTAACCACTTCTCGTAATAAGCACAAAAAGTTATGCTACCTAAGGCGCTACTTTGAGTCGAGTTCATAGTCTGTTTTCCAATTGTCACGCTGATGAAGTTGGCGCCCAAGCAATGTTGTCGGACGTCAAACTTAATATTCCAGCGCAAAAGAAGGAAAACTGAAGGCTGTTGAAAGAACTTGTTTTAGCTCGAATAGTCCTGCTCCTCGAGGAAAGGAACAGACTATGTTCTTAGATTTTTAATACTTCCAGACCGGCTTCTTATTTGTGGGTCATGATTTCGAGAACCTGACGATCCGTCTCAACCATCGCCTCCTTCCCGATTAAGGTGAGATTGTGAATCGTCTGATCCACATCTTCGCTGACAATTCCTTCAATACTAGATACGCACCGGCCGTTCATAGCCAGCATCGCAGACATCAGAGCAGTTGAAACACCTGAAGAAATTTTCATAGAGCAGGCCGGTTTTGCTCCGTCGCAAAGCATTCCGGACAAATTAGCCACCATATTTTTGACGGCGGCACATGCGTCCTCATATCCGCCGCCCATCAGCCAAGTAATAGCAGTGGATGCACCGGTAGAGGCCACAACGCAGCCGCAAAGAGCTGAAAGTCGTCCCAAACTTTGCTTGATATAGACACTCGTTAAGTGGCTGAGCGTCAGCGCACGAATCATTTGCTCTTCGCTCGCGTTCATATCTTTCGCGAAAACAACAACCGGCAAAGTCGCGGTAATTCCTTGGTTGCCGCTACCGGAATTAGACATCACCGGAACCGTTGCGCCGCCCATACGAGCATCACAAGCGGCTGAAGTAAATTCAACCATATGCGCAAGAGTAGAGTCGCCCATGTACTTCATACCGTTATTCCGGATCATGGCCCCGAGGGAATGACCGTAATCACCCTTTAATGCAAACTCAGCTGCCTCTTCGTTAAGTCTCTGAGCTTCTTTCATGAATCGGATTTCTTCTAGAGGAGCCGTTGTGGAGAAATCAAAAACCATTCTGAAATTTAGCCGCACAGCATCTGCGTCTTGAGCATCACCATTTCCTGAGCCTTCTTCTTCCGCAAAAATTGTCTCACCGTCTTTTTCCAGAAGAACAAAGAGCGTGTGTTCGCGCGAAATAACAGCTCTAGCGGAGTGACCCTGAGCTCGAACTTCAACGTCAACATGCAAGTTAGAAGGGGCATTCGGCAGGTGCTTAATTTCGATGGGTACAGAATCAATGAAAGCCTTTCCTCTTTCGACCGCTTGGGGAGAGACTTCTTTGAGGACCTCGAGACCGTATTCGGATTTTCCGATGAGACTTCCAAGAGCGATTGCAATCGGCAACCCGATCATTCCGGTTCCCGGAATGCCTACCCCCATAGCATTCTTAATAATATTGCCGCTAAGACCAAGATTGATTTCTTCAGGCTGCATACCTAAGAGCTCCGTGGCTCTGGCTACTGCCAGCGACACTGCGATGGGTTCGGTGCAGCCTAGTGCAGGCACAACCTCCCGACGAATTAAGGAAATAATCTTCTCTCTCGTTGCCTTGTCGATCATGTTGGGCCTCTTGGTCGAGTGGATAATGATGACCCACACTCTAGCGGTTTTTGACTAAAAACTAAATACCCCTTGGAGGAAATCCTGAGACTCAAGTTTCAGAAACTGTCGCCCAACGAACAAACCTTCTTTCAGTCAGTGAGAAAACAAGAGCAACTCTTTCCAATTTTCCAACCGCATCCTGTTCCCCATATCTGCGTGACGTAAGTTAGTCGATTGCTTCTTGTAATGCAGCTTCTGCACTTTTTCCTTCGTGAGCTGTTTTCAGCTCGAAGACCCACAGTCTTGTTCCCACATTCACCTCTAAGTCACTTCTTCCGTGTGCATTATGACGTTCGACTTTCGGGTCAAGGCCGGCTCCGGCCAAATAAACTTGAATGAAAGCTCGCACTGAGGTCTCATCTACCACGGGGTAGTTTTGATAATCAATGGCAGTAAAGAGCCGATTGAGAATATGAAATACCTCTTCCGGATCATCGTTATTAAGGACCCGGACAATATCGCCGGCTCCTACTTGGCCGGCCACTTTACCCTTCAAAAGAAGTTCGGTATACAGCTGCGCCATTGCCCTCTTAATTTCTAAATTAGGGTAGTCCAAAAAGACGGTGTTCCCATACTCAACAGCTTTGATCGTCAAATAACCCTCCTGAGTCAATAATCCTATATCAGATAAGCTTTCGACATCCGATGAACCTGACAAAGAGGCCAAAGAAATTGTCTTTTCACGACCATATTCCTTCGGATCTCGAATGGTATGAGACTTCACGTACTCCAAAAGCACCGACGGCCTTCCGCCGCTTTCAAACCAATAGTCACAAAAACCGAGACCCGGAGCTGCAAAAAAGTTAAGCAACGACCACGGAGAAAAAACTTTCTGGTTTGCCGTGACCTCAAAACAGAAACCATCGTATTGCTTCGTCAACCTTGTTAAAAGGTCCTCCTTGGACAAGTTCAATGCCGTGGAAGCTCTCGATAGATAACTATCGAAATAGTTCTCCACCTCCTCGTGCGTGTACCCCAACAAAGAACCAAACTGCGGATTCAGCGAAATATCCACCATATTGTTTAGTTCAGAAAAAATACTTGCCTTGTTGAACTTTGTGATTCCCGTAATAAAAAGGAATCGAATCGCTTCATCGTTAGCTTTAAGAAGAGCATAGAACTCAGACAACAAGCCTCTCACTTCATTGAACAGGATCCTGTCGTGTAAAGAGGATGTTAATGGAGCGTCGTACTCGTCTATCAACACGACTAAGGAATTGGCCGGTTGATCGCCCAGCCACTTAGATAACTGGCTAAAAAGAGATGTCGAGTTAGGATCGTAGGAAAATCCTTGGCCGGAAAAATTATCAATCAAACGGTCTTTGAGATCCCTTTCAAACTTTTTCAACCCGAATATCGGCTTGATTTCGGAAAAATCGAACTTTACGACAGAATAAGTCCTTTCTCCTTTCCAGAGTTTTTCAATCTCTAAGCCGCAAAAATCTTCCAATCCGTTTTTGAACAACGTCTCAAAAGTAGAGATAAGAAGTGATTTTCCAAATCCTCTTGGACGCACTAACAAATACTTGCGCCGCTGAGACGCTAAATCGAAAATTAATCGTGTTTTATCAACGTAAATTAAAAGAATCACAATTCGACGAACTATAGAATAAATTTCAAAGACTGGTCCTGCTTTCAGAAAATTCTAAAAATCCAGTAGTTATGGCAATTTTTCTAACGAAAAATTGCCATTATTTTTGATTAATCGCTTGATTATATAGTTTAATTTT
>OMGG01000677.1_pt1 | contig 18513 bp, 21 predicted proteins | sample 1645891 | NCBI WGS metagenome assembly OMGG01 (sample SAMN05578587, study PRJEB25193) | human gut metagenome | biome: Human Microbiome; feature: human-associated habitat; material: feces | host: Homo sapiens | place: USA:Birmingham
TACAGATTCCGTCTGCCGAATATCCGCAACCTGCGGCTCCAGGGAAAATACAAGGAAGTGCCAGGGATGAATGGAAAAGTCAGTTATCAGCTCGACAACGGGCCTGAGATTGCGGCGGGAGACGGAATCTGTATCTATGCTGCAGTGGATCAGGAGCCAGACTACCATGTTGTTGCTGTTTATCCTTATACCCATCTAACATTGGAGGTGGAAAAGAGATGATCTTAGGCATTACTGACCTGAACAAACATTTTGGCAGGTTGTCAAAGGTAGAGCTTAAAAGTGGTATAAACAAAGGGATATCTTTTGTGCAGGAGGCTGCAAAAGCAAACTGTCCAGTATTTGACGGGGAACTCCGCAGCAAGATAATGACAGAAGTTACCGAGGAAGGTGATACTATCCGTGGTGTCTGTTGGCCTGCAGTAGAGCATGGCACCTATGTGGAACTGGGAACCGGCCCGAAAGGGCAGGCAAACCATGAAGGTATATCTCCAGATATTACAGTGGCTTATGCGCAGTCCCCGTGGTGGATACATGAGAGCCAGATAGATAGAAAGGTGGCAGAGCACTACCATTTTTTCCATATTGACACACCGCAAGGCCGCTTCTACCAATGTACAGGGCAACCGGCACAGCCATATCTGTATCCCGCACTAAAGGAGAACGAGGACGCAGTTTTGGAGATTATAGCAGAGGAGATTAAGAGACAACTATGAAGAATGTAAAAGACCAAATCTATACAGCCCTGGATGCAGTGTTCGAGAATGTGACTGATCAGTACCCAAAGGACTGGGCAGAACTCCCTGCCGTTCAATACACGGAGGAAGACAACAAGGTGTACGAGCACACTTCCGAAGGAGAATGCAAGTCATATGTCAGATACCGCATTGATATCTGGCACAACAGGTCAACGTCGCAGACGGCGCTGGATACCGACAAGGCATTATCAGCCTTGGGGCTTGTCCGCACACTGTGTCAGGATGCGCCCGACCCATCGGGCTTGAAACATAAAGTTATGAGGTATGAGGCTATTATCGACATGGAGTCTGATCATGTCTATTGGCCGAACTAAAAAGGAGAGTGATCACATGTTAGCAAACGGAGCAAAGCTTGGCTATAAGAAAAAAGGAGGGTCTGCGTTCACAGACCTCCCTGGATTGAAAGAAATCCCTGAGATCGGTGTAGAGCCGGAGAAAGTGGATAACACCTGCCTGACTGATCCACATAAAACATATGAAATGGGTATTGGTGACCTTCCGGAAATGACATATAAATTCAGATATGATAACACTAAGGAGGATTCCCCGTACAGGGTGATGCGAAAAGCTCAGGAATCTATGGAAGTCTTAACGTTCCAGGATAAAGCAATAGACGGTACTACAATAGAGTATGATGCCCAAGTAACGGTAAAACGTACAGGTGGTGGAGTAAACGGTGCCATTGAATTTGACCTAACAATGATAGTACAGAGCGATTTAAATTACACGGACCCCACTGCAGCACTGTAAGCATAAGGAGGATAAAAGAACATGGTAAATTTAGGCGGACTTGATGAAGAAGTAAATCAGGAAATCAGAGACGAAGAGCAGGAAGGGAAAATTACAGCTCTGGTGGAGAAAAAGCCCAAGAGACGGCCCTTTCATTACTGGAAAGTAGGAAACAGAGAATACAAACTGAAACTAATAACAGGCATGATTGAGAAGTTAGAGAATAAATATCGACAGAATATCCTTAATCTGGTTGCTGTAGATGGAATCCCGCCTTTATCAACTATGCTGACTGTCATTCAGGCAGCAATATATCCCTGGGAGCATGGCATCAGCTACAATGACATCAAAGCTATGTATGATCGCTGGGTCGAAGAAGGCGGTAACCAAATGGAATTTTACACCAATGTACTAATGCCTACACTGGCAGTATCCGGTTTTTTTACGCAGCAACAGGCGGAGTCAATGATGGAGAGCCTGGAAAATATGGACGAATTGCTTTAACAAAAACATATGACTTGCAGGAACTGTATGAACAAGCTCTTGACTGTGATATATCACCCGAAGAGTTTTGGGGTTATTCGCCAAATGAGATATCTGACATTATAGAAAGTTACTTTAGAAAGAAGAGCCGCGATATTAAATGGCAGGTGACTCATGACTTCATCATTGCCGAGGTTGAAGCCAGATATATGTTTGGTAAAAAAGAGCAAGACACACCACACCCGTGGGATTACTACGACGAACTGTTCGCAGAAGATAAGATTAAGTATGAAAAGCAGAAGGAACAAAAGGCGTTTGAAGATTATAAAGAGAAACGTAGGCTTTATGTAGAAGCATTTAACAAACGTAGGAGGCAGGGAACATAACCCCTGCCTCCTATTTATTTAAGGGAGGAGGTGAATGTGTGGGAGATACGTTAGAAACGTTGAAAGTCCAAATAGAAGGCAATGCAGAGCCATATAAGAAGTCATTGAAAGATGCCAAAACCGCTACAAATCAAACTGCTAGTTCGATAGATCAGGACCTTAAGAAGTTCAAGAACCCTCTTGCGGGAATAAGCAACTCCGGAGCTATGAAGAAGATACAGGAGTTGCAGAACGGAATCAAGAAAGCTATATCAACGGCTACGGGGGGATTTAAAGGCAAAATGAAGGACTTCCAATTAAGTTCTGGTATAAAAGTCAAGTCAGATGACTTCAAGGCAGTAGAAAGCGATATAGAGAAGACAAATGCCAAGCTTGACTCTTACTATGAGAAAAGGGACAGGTTGGAAGAATTGGGCACAGACAAGGAGAGCCGGACCTGGAAGGCATTGGAATATGATATAAAAAATGCAGAAGAAGCTCTGTCAAGATACAACAAGAAGCGTGATAACATGGCTAAGAACGGTTCCGATGTGCAGAGGCCAGTGACCATTCCAAAACAGTTTGGCAACCTATTCAAAACAATAGGTTCCAAAGGCTGGGGCGGGATCAAGAAGATTATGGGAGGCTTACGGTCGACATTTTCTAAGATAACACCTGTGATTAAGAAGGCAGGTGGTGCGTTTTCAGCTCTCATACAGAAGTTTGCGACAGGTATCCCGGGCATTAATCGATTAAATAACTCAATGAAACGTACCAGTAATACCGGTAGCCGTATGGGCGGTATATTCAGGACATTGGGAATGACGGCAAGGTTTATGTTTGCTTCATTTCTGATCAGAGGCGCTCTGGATGGCGCTAAAGAGGGGATGCAGAACCTCGCGCAGTATAGTGGCACAACGAATGCAAGCCTTTCTATGTTGATGTCCTCTTTAACACAGCTTAAGAACGCTCTGGCTACAGCATTTGCACCAATACTTAACGCAGTAGCGCCACTATTGAATACCATGATCCAGAAAGTTACACAGGCTGTGTCAGCACTTGGCATGTTATTCGCATCACTTACGGGACAGAAAACATTCACTGCAGCCAAGAAAGTAAATCAGGACTATGCAGCAAGTCTGAATAATAATGCAGAGCAGGCTAAGAAGGCAAACAAAGAGAACCAGAAGCTACAAAAGACACTACTTGGATTTGATCAGATTAATAAGCTCGATGACCAGTCAGGTTCAAATGATACGGAGGCAGAGAATCCGGCAGGGCTTACACCCGCTGATATGTTCGAGGAAGTCCCTATCCTTAATAGTATTAGTGATTTTGCTAATAAAGTTAAAGAGGCATGGCGTAACGCAGACTTCACAGAGATAGGCCAAATCGTTGGCAACAAGCTCAATAAGGCATTAGAAAGCATACCGTGGGACAATATAAGGAACACACTGAATAAGGTCGCCAAAAGCGTTGCAACGTTCTTAAACGGCTTTATAGAGGCAGTAGACTGGAAGCTGGTAGGTGCCACACTATCAAAAGGTGTGAACACAGTATTTGAAGCGGCAAACACATTCGCTAAAAACTTCCACTGGGGATCTCTTGGTATCGCTGTAAGCAATGGTATAAACGGTGCAATTAATAAGCTTGATTGGGACCTTATCAAAGAGACGGTACACAACGTGGCATCCGGATTGATAGATGCACTCAACAACTTCATTGCTAACGCAGAGTGGGAGAAGATAGGTAAGACCATCACAGAGTACTTCAATGCGAAGCTTGAGTTCTTCTACACAGCAGTAACGGAGTTCAAGTGGAAAGAGCTAGGTCAGTCCATAGGTGATATGCTGAATGGGGCTATCAAAGCCGCAGACTTCAAGAAAGCTGGTACATCACTGGGTAGAGCAGTAGCAGGTGTTGTGTCCATGATAAGAGAGACAGTTAAGAAGACTAAATGGAATAAGCTTGCAAAAGACCTGGCTAATGGACTGAATACAGCAGTGAAGGAGATAGACCTACCATCCATCGGGGATGGCTTGGCTGAGGTTGTAAACTCTGCACTGTCAATGCTCAAGAAGTTCATCAAAACATTCGATTGGAAGACACTCGGTAAAGAGATCGCAACAGGTGTAAGCAATGCAATCACTGGAATCAAGTGGGAGGACGTATGGAAGACCCTCTCAGATGCCGTAAAGGGCATTTTAGACTTCCTAATCGGGCTCGTGCAGGGTATTGACTGGAAGGAGCTCGGAAAGACGATTATAAAGGCTGTTTTGGACTTCTTTACAAAGACAGACTGGGGAGACATACTCAAGAAGATCGGCGAGTTAGGGTTAGCGATTGTACAGGGACTCCTGGAAGGTATACTGAGTGGAGTGAAGGAGATAGGCGAGTGGCTGAAGGAAAATTTGGTTGACCCTATCGTCAACAAGGTAAAGGAGTTTTTCGGTATTCATAGCCCGAGTACAGTGTTTGCAGATATCGGGTCACAATTGATGGCAGGTATGCTCGGCGGTCTTGTGGACAGCGTTACGAGCGTTATAGCATGGTTTAAGGACCTTCCAGGCAAGATTAAGGAAGCTCTTGGCAATGCGAAAGAGTGGCTGAAGCAGAAAGGTAAAGACGCAATCGAGGGATTAAAGAATGGTTGGGAGTCTGTGAAGGAATCAAAGCTTGGTAAGACAGTGAGTGCTGTTGGCAAGTATGTGAAAGACAAAGCAGGAGATGCTAAGGCATGGGTCAAAGAGAAGGGTTCTGCAGCAATAGAGGGTATTAGGAACGGGTGGGAATCTGTCAAGGATATGTCACTCGGTAATGCAGTATCAAAGATTGGCGGATATGTGAATACCAAAATTGGTAATATCAAATCCGCTGTCACGAACAAAGGTAAGGACATCATAGAGGGTGTTAAAAACGGATATGAGAACAGCAAGCAGAGCGGACTGCTCCAGAAGGTATCAAGTCTGAAAGAAAACGTATTCTCAGCGATTGGCAACGTATCCTCAAAGGTAAAGAGTAAGGGATCTGATATCGTTTCAGGTATTAAAGGTGGTTTTGAATCAAAGAAAAATACGTTGCAGCGCTCTGTATCCACAATTCCTAATATGATTGCATCCGGTATTGGGAACTTATTCAGTATAGGTAGAGACGCCATTTCATCTTTTGCGGATGGATTCTTGTCTATAGATATTCCGTTACCTCATATTAAGACATCATGGAACAGGCACTATATTGGAAATACAAGTTTTTCAACACCAAGTTTTGGTATTAGCTGGTATGAAAAGGGTGGATTCCCAGGCATGGGTGAGATGTTCATAGCGAGAGAGAACGGGCCTGAGCTTGTTGGAAAGATGGGTAACCATACAGCCGTAGCAAACAATAATCAGATTGTTGAGGGTATTGAATCGGGAGTGTTTAGGGCTGTAATGGATGCTTTCAATGCATCTGGATATTTAGGGAAATCTAACAATGAAAACCCTGTATATATTGAATTCACAATGAAATGCGGGGAAGAAACTCTATATCGTTCACTAAAAAAAGGTGAAGAGAAATATAATGGAAGATTTATGGTACTTGAAACAGTATAGGAGTGGCGTATGGATGAACTGATTTTAGTTGACGGACGGGCATTCAAATGCCCTTCCGGTTTTAAATGGAAGAAACAAGATGTGAGTTCAAGCCAAGCAGGTAGAACAGACGACGCTATTATGCATAAAAACAGAGTGGCAAAGAAAAGAGCGCTGTCTCTTACCTGGACTTGCTTGACGAAGAGAGAGATACACGAGATACTCGTAGCATTTGACCCCGAATATGTGAACGTCACATATTGGGACCCCCTTGATGGAGGCGATGTAACAAAGACATTTTATACAGGAGATATGGAAGCAGATGTCAAGTGGTGGGCAAAAGGAAGGGAAAGATATTCTACGTTAAGTTTTGATGTGATAGAGAGGTAACCAAATGCAAAAGGTATCAGTGGATTTTATCAAAGAGCTCAATAAAGATAATAGAAATTATATATTGAGTTGCAAAATTGTTCTATCTGATAATACAGAACTAGATATTGATAATACAAAACTATGGTCGGATAGTTTTAAAATAGAGGATGCCGTTTCTAATCCTGGTAAATTTGATATTGGTGCAGTTGTCTCAAATAAGTTAACATTTACTTTGAGCGATATATACGATGAATATACAGAGTATGACTTTACTGACGCCGTGATAACAAATGTTCGCGTTGGACTCGAACTGCCGGATGGAACAGAAGAGTATGTGAAAAAGGGAGAATATACTGTAGACGAAACATCGTATAACGTTTCTTTGATCACACTTGAATGTCTGGATAACATGGCAAAGTTTGATGTATCGTACGGCAAGAGCAAGTTAGTATATCCTGCAACGATTGGGACCATAGTACGGGATGCTTGCTCTATATGTGGAGTAATGTTAGGAACATATGAGTTCCCAAATCATGCTTACATTGTCCAAGAAAGGCCAGCCGACGAAGCCCTGACTTTCCGACAGGTACTTAATTGGTGCGCACAGATTGCAGGTTGCTTTGCCCGGTGTAATGCGGAGGGAAAGTTAGAGATCAAATGGTTTCAGACAGGTTTCCTGGAAGACGAACTGAACGGCGGCGTGTATGATGATGGAACTCCAAAATTCCAGACAGGCGATAACGCGGATGGCGGGTCCTATGCGCCGTGGAGCGAAGGCGACGTACACAGCGGAGGGACGTTCAAGGATTTATTGTCCAGTCATCATTTCATATCATACACAAGCCCTGAGATATCCACTGATGATGTTGTAATAACTGGCATTCTGGTGAAGGAGTATTCACCGGATGTCAATAAGGACGAGGTTGTACCATATCTCACAGGTACAGAAGGATATGTGCTATCAATAGAAGAAAACAGGTTTATACCGCCGGGGAGAGGCCAGGAGGTTGCAGCATATTTAGGAAGTCGATTGATTGGGCTGCGCTTCAGGCCTCTTTCTTTTTCCTGTCTGAGTGATCCGACCATTGAAGCTGGTGACGTGGGTTTCTTCACTGACCGAAAATGTAAGACATATAAGTTTTTGGTAACGAACACAGTATTCTCTTCCGGAAATTATCAAACAGTAACTTGCGACGCGCAGACCCCGGCCAGGAATAAAGCTACAAGATATTCCGCCGCAACACAGGCTTATGTAGAATTAAGGAAACAGATCCGCAAGGAGAGGACAGAACGGGAGAAGGCCCTGGAAGAATTGGGCAACCGGTTAGCTGCATCCTCCGGACTCTATACAACTATAGAAACAGTGGAGCCTGGAGGCAATATCTTTTACCTGCATGACAGGCCAAATCTGAAGGATTCCAGCATTGTGTGGAAGATGAACGCAGAAGCCTGGGGCGTATCCACAGACGGAGGGAAGAACTGGAATGGTGGGATGACGGTTGATGGTGACGCGATTGTAAGGATATTGACCGCTATAGGAGTGAATGCCTCATGGATTGATACAGGTCGCATATCGGTGAAGGATAATGATGGAAATGTAATATTCCTGGTTGATATGGACACAAGGGAGATTGTAATCTCAGGTGATTGCGTCCGTATCGGTGGCAAGTCAGTTGCAAAGGCAATCGAGGAAGCGAATACCACAGCAAACAAAGCTCTGCAGGAAGCAGAGAAAATGAGGGCTTTAAATATCCAACTTGAAAACGATGCTCATGTAATTCCCACGGACTCCGACGGTGATAACGGGAAGTATACAGGGTGCGACACTACGGTATATGTGTTATGGGGGCAGACGGATATATCTGCCGATGTACCTATCATTGTGTCAAAAAGTGCTGGTGTTGTTGGTACATGGAGCGCTGATACCAGAAAGTATACCGTAACAAACATGACAACCGATGCCGGATATGTCGATTTTAAGGTTAGATACATGGAAATCACCGCAACCAAACGCTTCAGTATCTCCAAGAATAAGCAAGGAGAGCGAGGGGAGCAAGGCATCCAGGGAATCCCGGGTAGAGATGGAGGGGACGGTGCCGACGGGAGAACAAGTTATTTTCATGTGATGTATGCCCCTGTTGATAATCCTACAGCATCCCAGATGACAAAGGAACCGGATGCCTATATCGGAACCTACGTTGATTTTTCAGAAACAGATTCCAGGGATCCGCTGGTATATGACTGGGTGAAGATAGAAGGCGTCGATGGAAAAGACGGGACAAACGGTATTCCAGGTAAAAATGGTATAGACGGAAAGACTTCCTATCTCCATATAAAGTATTCAGATGACGGAAGTACATTTACCGGCAATGGCGGGGAAGACCCTGGGAAGTGGATGGGACAGTATGTGGACTTCACCCAGGCAGACAGCACGGTATTTTCTGATTACACTTGGACAAAAGTTCAGGGGCCGCAGGGAATACAAGGACCTAAAGGGGCAGACGGAAAACAGTATTATACCTGGCTGAAGTATGCAGACACTCCTACAAGCGGCATGAGTGATACGCCCACAGGTAAAGCTTACATTGGTCTGGCTTATAACAAGGAGACTGCAACAGAGAGTAATAATTATTCCGATTACACATGGTCCCTTGTCAAAGGTGAGAAGGGAGACACAGGTATATCTGGCCCTAAGGGGGCAGATGGGAAAACATATTACACATGGCTGAAATATGCTGATAACAGTTCAGGCAGCGGTATGAGTGACAGCCCGGAAGGAAAAGCATATATTGGGCTTGCATACAACAAAGATACAGAGGCAGAAAGTAATAATCCGGCAGATTATGTGTGGTCTCTGATAAAAGGCGATAAGGGAGATAAAGGAGATCAGGGGATTCAGGGTCCGATTGGTCCCTCCGGTAAATCGTCTTATTTTTTTGTCCGGTATTCACAGCATTCTGACGGTAATCCAATGGTCACAAACCCGGATGGCGCGGTTTATATGGGCGTGGCAGTCACAGATACAATCACAGCGCCTACATCGTTCAAAAGTTATACCTGGGCTAAAATACTGGGAGATGATGGCGCACCCGGAGCACAGGGAGAGAAAGGTACACCCGGAGCAAAAGGAGAGGATGGTCTGACACCGTACCTGCATATCAAATACTCCAACGACGGGAAAACATTTACAGCGAACATTGGAGAGACACCAGGAGCCTGGATGGGTACCTATGTGGATTTTACAGAGACCGATTCTTCTATATTTTCCACGTATGCCTGGAAAAAGATTGAAGGTGACAAAGGCGAACCTGGTATTGCCGGGAGAACATATTTTATTGATGCGTCAACTGTGATCATTAAAAAAGGTCAGAATGGACATATGTCACCTACTTCTGCCACTTTCAGTGCATATTACCGGGACGGCGATAGCTCAGAGAGAACTCCGTATTATGGTAGATTCATAATTTCCGAAAGCATAGATGGCGATATCTGGGAAGCCAAATATACATCTGAAATAGATGAAATCAGCAAGGAATATGTGCCTACAGAGACCGCTACTGCAGTGAAGTGTGTTTTATATGCCCCCGGCGGTACACAGACTGAAATAGACCAGCAAACAGTGTCTATAGTGGTTGATGTATCAAATCTTACACAGGAGATAATCTTTGATACTCTGACAAATAATGGAGAGAATCAAGGGGTATACCTGAAGGATGGAAAGATTTATATAAACATGACCTATGCAAAAGGTGGAACACTGGTACTTGGAGGGCTGAATGACACTAACGGGCTCTTACAGGTAAGAGATGAATCGGATCAGGAAATAGGACACTGGGGAAGTGATGGAGTTGTAATTGAAAAAGGCTCTTTTACTACAAAAACCGATACATCTACAGCCAGTGTTAAAGGCGGAAAGATGCGGGTGTCATTTCAGGATGTAGAAATTGGAAATATAGGCGCGAACAGGTTTATAAATGGGGATCAATACTCCGGCCTTGTGTTTGATCTGGAGGCTGAAGGGTCATATGTGGGGTGGGCAGCCAAAAACAAAAGCACTGATACCTCTTACGCCATAAAATTTATGTATATGCATAAAAATTATTCGGGTTATACAGCGGGTAATTTGTATTTAGGGGCAAAACTTAATACAAAAGGGAACGATGTTTTATTAAATACAGGAGGAATCCTAAAATCCTGGACCGATGCGTCAGGATTTAAAACAGATGAGTTTTCGATTGTACCTTCCAGTAGTAATACATCATATTTCACGGCAAGGCCATCAGAGATTGACTGTTATGCCGATTTAGATATGAACAGACATAGCATTTATAACCAATCTGATGCGAGACTGAAAGATAATATCACAGATGCGGCAAGTGCATTAAATGCAATTAACAGTATTAAGATTAAATCTTTTGACTGGCTGGCCGACAATCGGCACGTAAATGCCGGTATCATAGCTCAACAGCTCCAGCAAGTTTTACCAGAACTGGTCCGCGAGGATGAGCAGGGTCTGCTTAGTGTAAACTATATCGGACTCATCCCGTATTTAGTTAAAGCAATACAGGAGTTGCGTTCCGCAGTCGTTCCGGACAAACGCATGAGTTTAAGGAGTATGGACATGGTAGAAGATATTCGATCCCTTTATAATTTTACCGAGGAGGAGAGAAATGAGGCCGTAAAAAGGGCGGAGCCGCCAACGTTTGAGGACGTGAAACCAGAAAACATAATTATAGAGGAGAATATTTGATGGGAGAGAAAGAACTGAAAAAGACGCCAGTAGTCGTGCCTGTAGGAATGATGATGGATGTCATCCAGAATGAAATCCTTAACCACGCTATTGCTCTTATGAAGAATAATAATGTCCCAATGGAATTGCTGCCTTATATATTAGACAGTGTCGAGAATAAGTTACTGAAAAACAACAACAAGGACTATGCGATTAAATACATGGAAGCAAATGGATTGTTGGGAAATGAGGTGGTGAAAGACGGAACCAATAATAACATTTCGTGTGGAGAACCAGAAGATAAGCAGAACGGATAAATTTACGGTAGTAGCAAACAGCTATGATTATCTCCGGGCGCACTTTACATTTGTGACAGAAGAGTGGCGAGGGATAAAGACAGCTATTTTTAGGCGCGGCACCACTAAAACTGGCAATCCTTGACAATGACGAATGCTATGTACCCTGGGAGTTTTTAAATGGAAAAGGCATTGGTTACGTGTCAGTGTTCTGCGGGGCGTTGGTGACCGCAAATGAGGCACCAATGGAGATTAATATATCCGGATATGGTGATGGTAATGAAATGCAGGTACCAACTCCAGGCGTATATGAACAAGTCATAACGAAGCTTGACAGTAAGGCCGATGGTGTGGCTATAACGGGAAATAAAATCCGTCTGTTTTCCGAAAACAAAATCATTTACGAAAGTGAATTTGATATAAACGGCGGTAGTTTTGAAGAATGGAAGGGGGCACAGTAAAATGGCAATCACAATGCGAATCGGTCTTGAAAAAGACTTTATCCCTGAAAGAATGAGTGTCGGTGAGCTGGCTATCTCAACGGATACAGGTTTGATGCGGTACTGTCATGGACCAAATAAAATCAAACTGATAGCAACAGATGAAGACATTGCTGAAATGAGGAAGATGGTAAGTGACTTTGACTTGACGGTTCAGCAGGCGCTTGCGGATATCGGAAATCTGGGGCAATCACAGACCAACAGAGTAAACAGTGCAGGCAATACCCAGACCCAGCGTGTAAACACCACCGGAGACACCCAGGTATCCCGCATCCAGGCGGAGGGTACAACACAGGTAAAAAATGTCCAGACAGCCGCGGCAGAGTCAATCAAAAACATAGAGACGATTGGGAGAGCCCAGATTGACGCGATCAAAGAGGCAGGTGGCGGCATTGAGCAGGCTCTTTCCAATTATTTTGCCCTCCGCAGAAATGGGCTGGTATTTACCACAAAAATCTATAAATACGCAACATCAACCAGTCCGGTGGGCGTAAAAATGAACGCCAATGAAAACATGGTCTGTGAGCCATCTGTGGGACGTGCTAAAGGCCGGGATGACTATGAACAGTACGGCCTGTTCCACCATTTCACCTGCAATTTTTCCGTGGACGAAAATGGATTCAATCATGTGGACACCCTGGAGGGGCAGACTGGATTTACAAAGTATGGCAAGGTACAAGTGGGCGAGGTAACCATGAGCGCATGGTTTGGTATTGAGGACACGGCGGAGGCAGTTCTCTATCATTATTCTGACAGCCAGACGGAACTAACGCCGCACCCTATGAAAGAGTCCATTAACCCGGATGGAACGCTCAGCCCATTCATGATCCACGCGAAGTATGTAGCAGGAGACATTGAGGGCGCACCATACTCATCAAAGGGACTGGCTCCGGCTAACGGGTGCCAGGCTGAGGAAGCAAAGAACCCGGTCAGCTACACCGGCATGATCGTCTACATGCACAAGCTGGGCGGACATTACTGCGGTACAACGAGCTGGGATTTATTCTATAGGCAGCTGATGATGATTATTAAATACGGCACCACACACAGCCAGAGTATCATGGCCGGATGTACAAGCTACTCCGCGCAGTACATGAACCTGGTGACGGAAACCGGCGTGACCAGAGTGATCCTCACAAAGTCACAGGCGGCATCCTATGTGGTCGGATCATATGTTTCCATTGGAGAAATGGGCGAAGCCACAAACAATGATAGATATTACGCATATATGCACAACCTGGCATACTGTGTAAAAGTGCTGAAAATTGAGGACGTGGATGATGCAAATGCGGCGGTTTATGTAGATGCTCCGGAGGCTTTTGATACGACACTGACAACCTGTATCTCTACCATGCCCTGGCGTTCCGGATCCACAGATGAGGTGGCCGGATCGGATGGCTCCCTGGGCAACAATACCAATGGGAAATACGCCTTTAAAATTCAGGGTATTGAGACCGGCGTGGGAGCTTATGAGGTGCTGGGCAATGTGGTAATGGATATTGTGGCAGGAGCAGACGGGAACCCGGCCAGAGATGTCTATGTGTGCGAGGATGCCAGCACGCTGTCCAGCAACATTGCAACAATCCGGACAAATTACCGGAAAGCAGCGGCGCAGGTGGCATATACAGCGGCAAGCTGGAAGTATATCTCCGAGGAGACAACGGACATGGACCTGTGCGTCATGATACCTACTGGGGTTGCCGCAGGCTCAACAACGGGATTTGCAGACGGACTCTACACGGATACAATAACATCTGGACAGAGAGAGTGGCTTGCGCTGGGCGGTTTGGACCGTGGGACGGTTTCTGGTCTCTGGTTTCTCTCTGCGAACTATGGCTGGTTGAATGCGAGCTGGTTTATCGTCTCCGGCGTTTCACCCAATGGCACCAGGGGTGAATGGCAGGCGGCAGCCTGACAGAGGGGCTTTCCCCTCTTAAATTCAGATTCCAACTACTTCAAAGCGAAGTATGGAATAGAGCAGCTGATGAAATACGCGAAAAGGAGGGTAAGCATTGAAAGCAAGATTCGTAGCAGAACAACCAGCAGTACGCTGGCAGCCGCTTGACAATGGCATGGTAGATGTGACGATCTGTCTTAACGGTCAGGAGGTAACTGATGAAAGCTCCCAGGTGGACGAGTTTGGAGAGACACACACAACCAAGGACGCCTACTGGGAATATGATTTCAACCAGTTCCGTGATTCCACGGATAACATAACCAGAGAGGGCGTGGAGAGCAATCCGGAAAGATATCTGGACTACACGCCATCACAACCCAAAAGCCTTGAGGAACAGGTGCAGGAACAGGCAGAAACAATCCAGATTCTGACAGAATGCCTGCTGGAAATGTCGGAGGCGGTCTATGTGTAACTTATTAACCAATCTCATGATTATGATAACAGGAAAGGACGGTAAAGAAATGATGGCAATGTTATGGGCACAGCAGATCATGCTGGGAAAGAAAACTTATGAACAGGTTCCGCGCCTGCTGAAAGAAAAAGTAAAAGAGATTCTGGCGGACTCTGGCATGGAGGAACTGGTTGAGGAGTGATGACGAAACTAAGTATCATCACCAGGCTCTGGTCTCACATCACAGACCTGAGGATGCTCATCCGTGGCCAGGGGAATAAAACCCTGGCCCAGATCGAGGAGGAATTGGATATAACGGAATACTACTGCAGGCCATATGCCGATGCAGATGATGTGGATAAACATAATGAGATCAGAGCAGGACCGGAAACGGTCTTATTTTATTTATAAAAATCATGAAGGAGACAGGATACATGGAAACAATCATATCAGCCTGCATCTCTGCATGTGTTACTCTAATTGTCTGCTTGATCAGTAACCGGAGCCAGCAGGAAAAAACGCGGGCATTGATGGAATATAAGCTGGAAGAGCTTACAAAAAAGGTGGAGAAGCATAACTCGGTCGTGGAAAGAACCTACATTTTGGAAGAGAAAATGAAGGTTGCCAACCACAGGATTGAGGATTTGGAAAAGGAGAGATGAAAAAATGAATAATGAAGAATTTTTAGCATTATGCAAGAAAACCGTTATGGATTATTTTAATGAGCACGCTGACAAAACGGATCGGAAACAGATCACCGAAGAGGATGTATTTATTGTGTGGAGCTGTAAAACGTTGCAGAACAATAAAGCCCTGGTAAGCACTACGGTGTCGGATGGCATGTATTACGAGATCACTCACAACGGGGATAAAAAAGAAACGTATGTAGATGCATATAAAAAATGGGAGAACTTTGTTGTACGATAGGAGGTATTAATCATGGATTTAAGCTTTTTGACAAATTATATCAACCCGGTGATCTTAGGCATCTGCCTGCTGGTGGGGTATGTGATCAAGACAGCAATACCGGCAATCAAGAACAGGTACATACCGTTGGCAGCATTGGCAATGGGTACTATCATTGCGATACTCATCAACATGAGCAGCGGCATTAATGCAGAAGTGATCCTGGGTGGAATGATATCCGGATTGGCGAGCACCGGATTGTATGAAATGCTGCGGAACTTGATAAGCAAGGATGGTAAAAAGGAGACAGAGGGCGAGTAAAATCGCTCTCTTTTTGCGCCGGCGAACCGGCAGAAAGGAGAAATATATGAAATTTGAACAGGCTTTAAAAGAAATGAAAAGAGGAATACCCATGAAGTTGCCATCTTGGGGAGGATATTGGTGCTGGGATGATGATGTACAAAGCATAATTATGTATACAAAGGATAATCAGAGGTTGGATATCAGGGAAACGCAGAGAGTGGAATACACCCTCATGAATGTGCTGTCAGATGAGTGGATATCTGCTGATGGAAATAATACAACAATCCTTGGCGGTACACCGACATTTAATTTCGGCGAAGCGATTAAATACCTGAAACGGGGCATGAGGGTATCCCGTAAGGGATGGAATGGTAAAAAGCAGTACATTCAGCTTGCTACTGGCATCTCTTACAAATCTGCGTCTGGTGACATTGTAAACTGTGAGCACGAAGCAATTGGTAACATGGCTATTGCATTTGTGGGTACATCTGGTGTACAGATGGGATGGCTGGCGTCTCAGGCAGATATGCTGGCAAATGATTGGATGTTCGTAGATTAATTTGCGCCGGCACAATACCGGAGAAAGGAGTAACACATGACGAAGACAGAAGCAATCAATAAGATGATTCAGACCGCAAAAGCAGAGGTTGGGTACCTGGAAAAGCGAAGCAACAGTAATCTGGACAATAAGACCGCAAACGCCGGGGATAGCAACTACACCAAATACTGGCGTGACATTATGCCATCTTACCAGGGCCAGCCGTGGTGTGCTGCATTTGTGAGTTGGGTATTGATGCAGGCGTTTGGGCAGGCCAACGCCAAAAAGCTGTTGAAACACTGGCCCTATGTATATGTACCCACGCTGGCCGGGGATTTTACCAACTATGCCAATCCGCAGGTTGGTGATATCGTGATGTTTAAGCATGGCGGCGTATTTACTCATACAGGCATTGTAACGGGTGTTAATGGTGATTATTTTACAACTGTAGAGGGTAATACCAGCGGGGGCAGTACGATCATTGCCAACGGCGGTGGGGTATGCAGCAAGGGGTATTACAACAGCAATCTGCCTGGGACAAAGTTTGCAAGGCTTGATTGGAGTATTGTAGCTGGACAGGCCTCTTCTGGCACATCCACTGTGGCAGATATACCGATCAGCATGGGTGCTAATGGCCTTACGATCACAGGTAATAACCTCAATGTCAGGAGGGAGCCGGGTGGCCAAATTGTTGGCCAGCTGAACAAAGGTGACCGAATCGGATGCGATAAGCGCCGCTGGGTAGGCAGTACGTGCTGGTTCCACTACGCGGATGGCTGGGTATCTGGAGATTACCTGGACGGCTGGATCTGCGAGGCCGGGAAGTGGTGGTATATCACTGCAGGGTATAAGTATCCAAAGAACGACTGGAAGCAGACCGGCGGAGCCTGGTACTATTTCGATAAAGAAGGATGGATGGTGACGGGCTGGATTGAGTGGAAAAAGAACTCGTATTATTTAAAACCGTCAGGAGCAATGGCGGCGGATGAGCTGGTAAGGACAGGCGGCAAGGTCTACTACGTGGACAAGTCTGGTAAGATGTGTTATACTGATAAAACAGGAGCACTACTGTAACTATCAACGCACAGAGGGCAACTGTAAAACGCTGTAAGGCCCCGGTTCTCCCATCCGGGGTCTTTTATAATTAAAAAAAAATTGGTTATACTTCAATAATACAGTATTGTAGTATCATTTAATCAAAATATGCATAAAATAATCATGAAATGCTGATGAAATATTTTAAAAATGATTGATTTTTAACAAATCCGTAGTATACTAAAGGTGAACAAAGTAATGATAAGTAACGTTAAATGGAAGTGGATAACAATTTGTTTATTTATCATACAATTATGTATACGGGAGGGGAAAAGCTATGGCGAATGTATTTGATGTTGCAAAATATGTTTTAAAAAGACTTGGACCCATTACTACCATGAAACTTGAAAAAGAAGTGTATTATTGCCAAGCGTGGTCATTGGGATGGGATGAAAAGCCATTATTTCATGAGGACTTTCAAGCGTGGGCTAACGGACCTGTTTGCCCAGAACTTTTTCATAAGCATAAAGGCAAGTTTGTAATTGATGAAACGTTATTTGATGATATTCCAGATTGTGAGTTTACTATGGATGAGATAGAAACAATGAACGCAGTTTTGGACTATTATGGAGATAAAGAGCCGCAATGGTTGAGTGAGCTTACGCATAAGGAAGCACCTTGGAAATCAGCTAGGGTTGGAGTACGAGCTGGGCAGGCATGTAGTAATGTAATTAGCAAAGAAAGTATGATGCAATATTACGGAGGCCTGCAATAATGGGTAAGAAAAAGATAGTTAAGCAAGCGGAAAGTGCAAAGAGTTCTAAAATGCCTAAAGTTGTTGAAAACCCAGAGGGATACTTAAAAAAGCATCCTATCTGGGCTTTTCAACGTTGTGATGTTAATCATGAAAAATGGTCAATAAAGAACTGCAAGAACTTTAATGAAGAAATATTAGATAAGTTAATCTCCTTTGAAGGACAGACATGGGCAGAAATACAATCTGCGTCGGGTGGACGGAGGAATGGTACGAATAGCCATTTTGAAGATATAGCTATTCTTTGTAAGGACGCCCAGAGACGAATTGAAGAATTACATTTAGATATTGACCAGGTTTTTTCGTTGAGATTAACAGCGACATTGCGAATTTATGGTATTCTGGAAAATGGTGTTTTTAATGTATTATGGTACGATCCTAATCATGAGATTTGTCCTGCTGTTAAAAGATAAAATACATAAAAAGCTGTAAGGCCCCGGTTCTTCGCCGGGGCCGTCAATAGTTTAAATCTTTTTATACTGCAATTTGATATGATGGGAATTGCCGTCATTGTCTATAACATCAAAGTAAGGATGTTCGTTACCAGTGAGGACTTCATTTGGTTCATAATTCCAACCCCACGGAGCCATGAGCATGATATCTCCTGCATTTGTCTCAAACATTTCCCAATTTTCAGGTATTTCTATTTCTACCTTGTCACTGCATGTAGCAGTGGCATGAGGAGCATTTGCCGTCCAAACCTGTTTTTTCTCTGCGGAGAGTACCCCGTAATTTATATATCCTGTAAATTTTTTCATCTTTGTATCC
>OMGG01000686.1_pt1 | contig 18193 bp, 10 predicted proteins | sample 1645891 | NCBI WGS metagenome assembly OMGG01 (sample SAMN05578587, study PRJEB25193) | human gut metagenome | biome: Human Microbiome; feature: human-associated habitat; material: feces | host: Homo sapiens | place: USA:Birmingham
AATATCCTCCACTTACCCACACCAACCCTACAAACTACCCTGAAGATTTCCCCTTCCTCATCAGGAGCCACGCCATGAGCCGGAAACTTGCGGTCATCGCCATTGGGGGCAACTCCCTCATCAAGCACCGCGACAAGCAAAGCGTCGAAGACCAGTACCTCGCGCTGTGCGAGACGATGGAACACATCGCCGACGTCATCCAACAGGGCTGGCAGGTGCTGATTACCCACGGCAACGGTCCGCAGGTGGGCTTCATCATGCTGCGCTCGGAAATCGCCCGCGCGGTCGCGGGGATGCACATCGTCCCGCTGGTAAGCTGCGTCGCGGACACGCAAGGCGCCATCGGCTACCAGATCCAGCAATCGCTCGACAACGTGCTCAAGCGGCGCGGCCTTACGGACAAGACGGGACGGACGGTTTCGCTGGTCACACAGGTCCGCGTGGACATCGCCGATCCCGGTTTCAGCGATCCAGACAAGTTCGTGGGCGAATTCTACGCCGAGGATCAGCTCGCGGAGCTGCACCAACAGCATCCCGACTGGATACTCAAGCCGGACGCCAACCGCGGCTGGCGGCGCGTGGTCCCTTCGCCCAAGCCTTGCGAAATCATTGAACTGGACGCCATAAAGAACCTGCTCGACTCCGGGTTCAACGTCGTCGCCGTAGGCGGTGGGGGCATCCCGGTGGTCCGTATGCCCGAGGGGCTCTTCGGGGTGGACGCGGTCATAGACAAGGATCTCGCCTCGTCCCTGCTGGCGACGCAGCTCGGCGCGGACATGCTCGCCATCTCCACGGGCGTCGAAAGCGTCGCGCTCAACTATGGAACCCCTATGCAGCGCCCGCTGCACAACGTCCCCGTCTCCGAAATGGAGCGCTATCTCGCCGAGGGGCACTTCCCCGCCGGAAGCATGGGCCCCAAAATCAAGGCCGCCGTGGACTTCATCCGCAACGGCGGCTCGGAAGTCGTCATCACCAGTCCCGAATATCTCAACGCCGCGCTCACGAAGGGAGCGGGCACACATATTACCAAAGAGTAACAGGAGTACCTCATGGACAAGATCCGCATCCGCAAACTGATCAGCAGCCTCGCCAAGCGCGATTACCGCCGCATGTACATGAACGACTTCTTCCTGACGTGGGAGAAGACCGACGACGAAATCGCCGCGACCTTCCTTGTGGCGGAAATCCTGCGCGGCCTGCGGGAAGCCAACATCTCTTGCCGGATGTTCGATTCCGGGCTCGGCATCTCCCTGTTCCGCGACAACTCCACGCGTACCCGGTTCAGCTTCGCCAGCGCCTGCAACCTGCTCGGCCTTGAAGTGCAGGATCTCGACGAAGGCAAATCGCAGATTGCCCACGGCGAAACCGTGCGCGAAACCGCGAACATGATTTCCTTCATGGCCGACGTCATCGGCATACGCGACGACATGTACATCGGCAAGGGCAACGCCTACATGCACACGGTTTCCGAAGCGGTGCAGGAAGGCTACCGCGATGGCGTGCTGGAACAGCGGCCCACGCTGGTCAACCTCCAGTGCGACATCGACCACCCCACCCAGTGCATGGCTGACATGCTGCACATCATCAACCATTTCGGAGGAGTGGAAAAGCTCAAGGGCAAGAAGATCGCCATGAGCTGGGCCTATTCGCCCTCCTACGGCAAACCCCTCTCCGTGCCGCAGGGCGTCATCGGCCTGATGACCCGTTTCGGCATGGACGTCGTGCTGGCGCATCCCGAAGGCTATGAAGTCATGGGCGGCGTCGAGGAGGTGGCCCGCCGCAACGCCGCCGCAACCGGCGGTTCGTTCGCGAGGACGAACGACATGGCCGAAGCCTTCGCAGGCGCGGACATCGTGTACCCCAAGAGCTGGGCGCCCTTCGCGGCCATGCAGCAGCGTACCGATCTCTACGGCGCGGGCGACATGGACGGCATCAAGAAGCTCGAAAAGGAACTGCTGGCCCAGAACGCCAACCATAAGGATTGGGAGTGCACTGAGGCGCTGATGGCCTCCACCCGCAATGGCGAAGCGCTGTACATGCACTGCCTGCCCGCCGATATTTCCGGCGTATCCTGCGCCGAGGGTGAAGTAGCCGCCAGCGTGTTCGACCGCTACCGCGTGCCGCTGTACAAGGAAGCCAGCTACAAGCCCTATATCATCGCCGCGATGATCACCCTCGCCCGCAAGCGCAACCCTGCGGATCTGCTCCTCGATCTGCTCGAAAAGGGCGGTCAGCGTTGCTTGTAAGGGAAGAATGAAGGCACGGGAGAGGGAACTTCTTGAAAAAGCCCCTCCCCCGGACCTGCCAGAGCGGCTCGCTCCCCTCCCGCAAAACTTTGACTGGCAGGGAGGCCGCGAACGGGAGTTCCGTTGTATGGAAAGGAACGTGGAAAGAACAATGAACAAGCTGTCACGGCGTCACAACCCGCCCCTGAAAAGTTTCACTTTGCGGAGTGCGGACAAAGCCGTATAAACCATAAGTAGAAAGAAAACTCCCGATGTGTCTCCTCCCCGCCAGTCAAAAGCTTTTGGAGTGGAGGGGGCGCGGGAAGGGAAGCGTTCTTCAGAAGGTTCCCCCCCGCACAATGCAGTGCCTTGCAGGAGAGATGCCATGATCGCGTTCAGACTCAACGGGCAGGCCACGACGTATGACGGCGATCCAGCCGTTTCGCTCCTTTCCTATCTCCGCAATGACCGCCACCTCACGGCGGCCAAGGACGGCTGCTCCGGTCAGGCGGCCTGCGGAGCCTGCCTTGTGGAACTGAACGGCAAGGCGTGCCTCGCCTGCTCCACCCCCATGAGCAAGGTAACCGACGGCGACGTTGTCACACTCGAAGGCCTGCCGGAAACGCTCAGGCGGACGCTCGGCATGGCGTTCGTCAACCGGGGAGCCGTGCAGTGCGGTTTCTGTACTCCCGGTTTCCTCATGCGGGCCAAGGTACTCCTGCAAACCAATCCAAACCCCACCCGGGAAGAAGTCGTCAAGGCCGTCCGCCCGCATCTGTGCCGCTGTACCGGCTACGTCAAGCTTGTGGACGCCATCCTCGATGCCGCAACATTATTACCGGAAGGAAACATTCCCGAACCCGACGACAACCCGCGCCTCGGATCGGGCTGGCCCAAGTACGGCGGCTACGAACGGGCTGTCGGAACCCGCCCCTTCGTCAACGACATTGACGCGCCCGGCATGGCGCACGGAGCCATCGTCTTCAGCGAGCATCCCCGGGCCCGCGTGCTTGCCATCCATACGGATGAAGCGGCGGACATGCCCGGCGTCGTCCGCATCCTGACCGCCGACGACATCCCCGGCGAGCGTGTGCTCGGCCTTTACGCCAAGGACTGGCCCGTCTATATCAAGGTTGGCGAAGTCACCCGTTACATCGGCGACGCGTTGGCCTGCGTGGTCGCGGAAACCGAGGCCGAAGCCCGTGCTGCGGCGGCCTGCGTCAAGGTCGATTATGAGGTTCTGACGCCGCTCCTCGACATGGAGGAGGCGGAAACCTCGCCCATCCATATCCACGAAAACGGCAATATCCTGCTCGACAAGACCATCTGGCGCGGTGAGCCCGTGGACGAGGCATTGGCCCGCTGCGCCTTCACCGCCGAGGCCACGTATCGGACCCAGGCGGTCGAGCACGCCTTCATCGAGCCCGAAGCGACGCTGGCCGTTCCCGAAGCGGGCGGGGTACGCCTCTATGTCCAGTCGCAAGGTATCTGGCACGACAAGACCGACATAGCCGCCCTGCTCCATGTCCCCACGCCCAAGGTCACGGTTACGCTGGCCGACTCCGGCGGCGCGTTCGGCGGCAAGGAGGACTTCACCTGCCAGCCCCATGCCGCGCTCGCCGCGTATCTGCTTGGGCGTCCGGTCAAGGTCCGGCTCTCCCGGCCCGAATCCATCCGTATGCACCCCAAGCGCCACGGCATGAAGCTCCATTACGTCATCGGCTGCGACGAAAAGGGAATCCTGCAGGCCGCCAAGGTCCGTATCATCGCGGATACCGGCGCGTACGCCTCGGCGGGCGGCCCGGTCGTCACCCGTACCGGCACCCATGCCACCAGCGCCTACCACATCCCCTCCGTGGACGTGCATGTGAAGGCGGTATTCACGAATAACCTTCCGGCGGGCGCGTTCCGGGGGTTCGGGGTCAACCAGTCGAATTTCGCTATGGAATGCCTCATCGACGAGCTGTGCGAAAAGGGGGGCTTCGACCGCTGGCAATTCCGCTATGACAACGCCGTGGCCCCGGGCCGCATGGTCACCACCGGGCAGGTGCTCGGCGAAGGCACGGCCCTGCGCGAAACCCTGCTCGCGGTACGCGATGCCTTCCGCAGCCACCCCCGGGCGGGCATCGCCTGCGCCATCAAGAATTCCGGCATCGGCAACGGCATCCCCGAACCCTGCGATTGTTACCTTGAAGTACACCCGGCTCCGGAACAACCGGCGGGCGCGCGGCTTGTCCTGCATCATGGCTGGACGGAGATGGGACAGGGCATCAACACGGTAGCCCGGCAGATGCTGTGCGAGGTGGCGGAACTCGGCCCTGATGTTGCCATCGACATTACCGCGTCCACCGAATACGGGGCCTTTGCGGGCAGCACCACCGCCAGCCGGGGCACGTTCCAGCTCGGTCACGCCGTGGTCAACGCCGCCCGGCAGCTTCGCGGCGATCTGAACAAGTACGGCGGACGGCTCGACCGTCTCGTGGGCCGTTTCTACAAGGGGCACTACGACTCGGCGGGACAGACTTCCGGGCAGGGCGCGCCGGGTGAAATCCGCAACCACGTTTCCTACAGCTTTGCCACGCATGTGGTATTCATGGACGAGGAAGGCGGGATCGAAAAGATCATCGCCGCGCACGACTCGGGCCGCGTCGTCAACCGCCCGCTCTACGAAGGGCAGGTACAGGGCGGCGTGGTCATGGGCATGGGCTATGCGCTGACCGAAAGCATCCCGGTCAAGGATGGCTATCTGACCTCCGGCAAGCTCAACGCCTGCGGCCTTCTCCGCTCGGTGGACGTGCCGGAAATAGAGGTCATCGCCGTGGAAGTCCCCGATCCCGAGGGGCCGTGCGGGGCCAAGGGCATCGGGGAAATCGCCTGCATTCCCACCGCGCCCGCCATCGTCAACGCCCTGTATCTTGTGGACGGCGTGAGAAGGCGGGAACTGCCCGTGCGCAAGAAGAGGTAGCGCTTCCGACGGGCAAGGGGCTGCCGTCCCCTCCCTTGATTATCCATCATATCCCCTACTCCCAAAGGAGCCGACAATGAGCCTGTACCTGCGCAACGCCACATGGATCGACCCGGAAACATTCAAGGCGACGACCACGACGATCAAAGTCGAAGAAGGCCCGTCCGGCGGGATGGCGCTTGACGCCCACGCCCCTGTGGAGTGTCCGCCGGAAGACACCGTACTGGACTGCACGGGCCGCCTCGTCACGCCCTCCTTCGGCTGCGGGCACCACCATATCTACTCGGCCCTCGCACGCGGTATGCCTCCCGCACCCAAGGCGCCGGCGAACTTCCTTGAGGTGCTCGAATACGTCTGGTGGCGCATGGACAAAAAGCTCGATCACGACATGATCGAGGCCAGCGCTCTTGTTACCGGCCTGTATTGTGCCAAGAACGGCGTAACTTTCGTCATCGATCACCATGCCTCGCCCTTCCATCTGGACGGCAGCCTCGAAACCATCGCCAAGGCACTGGACCGCGTGGGCCTCGGACACCTGCTCTGCTATGAAATCTCCTGCCGCGATGGAGAGGAGATCAAGGAAAAGGGACTCGATGAAACCGACGCCTTCCTGTCCTCCGGGCGCAAGGGCCACGTCGGGCTGCACGCTTCCTTCACAGTGGACGACAACCTGCTCGGGCGCGCCGTGGATCTCGCCCGCAAGCACAAGACGGGCGTGCACATCCACGTCGCCGAAGGCATCGAGGATCAGGAACACTGCGCCCGTACCTACGGCAAGAGCGTCGTGCGCCGCCTCTCGGACGCGGGCGTGCTTGATCTGCCTCTGTCCATCCTCGGGCATTGCGTCCATCTCGATGCGGAAGAGCGCGACCTTATCCGCACTTCGCCCTGCTGGGTCGTGCAGAACACCGAAAGCAACCTCAACAACAACGTCGGGCTCGGACGCTACAACGATTTCCCCCGCGTCATGCTCGGCACGGACGGTATGCACAGCGACATGATCCGCAGCGCGCAATCCTCCTACTTCATCGCCGGGCTCGCCGAAGGCGGCATGTCCCCCCTAGCGGCCTACCAGCGCCTCCGCGCCGTACACGCGCACATCCAAGGCCACAATGCGCCGGGCGGCGGGGCGAACAATCTGGTCATCCTCAACTACGATTCCCCCACGCCGCTGACGCAGGACAACTTCCCCGGGCACTTCTGTTATGCCTTCGACGCCCGCAACGTGGAGTCCGTCATCAGCCAAGGCAGGCTCATCGTGGATCACGGCAGGCTCGCCGGCATGGATGAGGCCGACATCCTCGCCTACGCCAACGAGCAGGCCCGCCGCCTCTGGGCCCTGCTGTAAACCATCAACAGGGAAACAGGCTCACCATGCGTATACTTATTACCGGCGGGCTGGTCGCACGCGCGGACGGCGTCTTCAACACGGACATCCTGATTGAAGGCGACCGGATTCTGGAACTCGGCGAACGGCTGCACGAGGCCCAGCAGCCTGAAGGAACGGAAATCGTGGACGTGTCCGGCTGCGTGGTCATGCCCGGCGGAGTCGACGCCCATACCCACGTCAACCTGACGGTGGGCGACGCGCACGTCTCCGACGGTTTCGAAGCCGGAACGCTGGCGGCGGCATGGGGCGGCACCACGACCATCGTGGAACACCCGGGCTTCGGCCCGCAGGGATGCGATCTGCCCCATCAGCCCACCGCGTATCTGGAGCAGGCGGATGGCCGCTGCCACACGGACTACGCCTTGCACGGCGTGTTCCAGCATGTGGACGACGCCGTCCTTGCCCGGATTCCCGAGGTCGTGGCGCAGGGGTTTCCCACGCTCAAGGCCTACACCACCTATGATGGCAGGCTGGATGACGAAGGGCTGCTGCAGGTTCTCGCCGCGCTCAGGGATGCGGGCGGCCTGCTCGCCGTCCATTGCGAAAACCACGCCATCACCCGTTTTCTGGGGGACAAACTGCGCCGCGAAGCGCCGCGCGATCCCATGAGCCATCCCCGGAGCCGCCCGGCCCGGTGCGAGGCTGAAGCCGTCAACCGGATTCTGAAACTGGCGAAAACGGCGGAAGCGCCCGTGTACATCGTGCACCTGTCCACGGCGGAAGGCCTGGCCTGCGTCCGCGAGGCGCAGAAGGCCGGACAGCCGGTCATTGCGGAAACCTGCCCGCAGTACCTTCTGCTCGACGAATCCGCCTATGCCGAACGGGACGGCCTCAAGTACATCATGGCCCCGCCCCTGCGGACGGAAGCGGATCGCGCCGCGCTCTGGGAGGGCCTTGCGGACGGCAGCATCTCGGTTGCCGCTACCGATCACTGTTCCTTCTCGCTGGCCCAGAAACGGGAACGCGGGAAAGAAAGCGTGCTGGATTGTCCCGGCGGCGTTCCCGGAGTCGAAACGCGCATCCCTCTGCTGTTCAGCGAAGGCGTGCTGCACGGGCGTCTGACGCTGCCGCGTTTCGTGGACGTGGTGTCCACGTCTCCGGCCCGGCTCATGGGGCTTGCCTCCAAGGGACGCCTCGAACCCGGCGCGGACGCGGACATTGTGGTCATCGATCCCACGGATGGGCGGCTGATCAAAACCCGGAATCTTCATCAAAAAGCGGACTGCACCCCGTATGAGGGCATGGTCGTGCGCGGCTGGCCCCGCCATGTCTGGCTGCGCGGCGAACCTATCATTTTCGGCAGGCAGCCCTCCGGGTATGCAGGACAGGGAAGGTTCGTTCCGAGGACGCTCTAGGGCCATTTCAAAATGGAATGGCTCCGCCACACACAGGTGCGGGCGACGCGCGAAAAGCCCTTCTTCCCCAATGCCCATTCCTCTCCAGTTTCCACATACTTCCAAGGAGACGCATATATGCATACCGATCGCTTCACACCGCTGGACGCCGCAACGCTGCTCCGCTGGATGCAGCACGACCTGCCGAACAAACAACTGTTCGGCATCGACCGGGAGCTTTTCTTTATGCCGAAGCCGGATGATCCGTTCCGCATGGAACGTTACGGCAAGGTGCTGGAAACCCCTCTCGGCGTGGCCGCCGGTCCGCATACGCAGCTTGCCCAGAACATCCTGTCCGCGTGGCTGTGCGGCGCTCGGTATATCGAACTCAAGACCGTGCAGGTGCTCGACGAGCTGAACGTCGCCAAGCCCTGCATCGACATGGCCGACGAGGGCTACAACTGCGAATGGTCGCAGGAGCTGAAGCTTGATCAGTCCTTCGAGGAGTACCTCAAGGCTTTCGTGCTGCTGTATGTGCTGCGCGACATGCTCAACCTGCCCGTGGAGGCCGAACCCGGCAAGGGGCCCGGCTTCATCTTCAACATGAGCGCAGGATACAACCTTGAGGGCATCAAGAGCCCCGCCTTGCAGCGTTTTCTCGACCGTATGGAAAACGCGGAGGAAGACGTGAAGCGGATCAAGGCCGGGCTGGCCCCGCTCTACCCCGCCATCGAGAAGATGCCCATTCCGGCCCGCCTCTCCGATAACCTGACGGTCTCCACCATGCACGGCTGCCCGCCCGACGAAGTGGAAAGCATCGGCCGCTATTTCATCACCGAACGCAAGTACAACACGACCATCAAGCTGAACCCCACCCTGCTCGGCCCAGAACGCCTGCGCGACATCCTGAATACGCAGCTCGGCTATGACGTATGCGTTCCCGACGAAGCCTTCGGGCACGACCTCAAATACAACGACGGCGTGGCCATCATCCGCAACCTCGCCGCAGCCGCCGAAACGGCGGGCGTAGCCTTCGGGCTCAAGCTGACCAACACGCTCGAAACCGCCAACGAAAAGCAGAACCTGCCCCGCAGCGAGGGCATGGTTTACATGAGCGGCAGATCCCTGCACCCCATCAGCATCAACCTCGCCGAACGCCTCCAGCAGGAATTCGACGGGAAGCTGGACATCGCCTTCTCCGCCGGGGTGGATACGTTCAACGTGGCGGACACGTTGGCTTGCGGCCTCCGTCCGATCACCATGTCCTCCGACATCCTCAAGCCCGGCGGTTACGGGCGGCTGCACCAGTACCTCGACACGCTGCGTGCCGAGATGCGCAAGGCCGGGGCCCACACCATAGCCGAATGGGAGAAGAGCCGATCGCCGATCGCCGGCAATCCCGGTTTCGCCAACCTCGTCAGCTATGCGGCGGCTGTCCTCGGCAAGCGCAGCCGGTACCACAAGGAACGGTTCCCCTACGTTTCGGTCAAGACAGAGCGCCCGCTCCCGCGCTTCGACTGCGCCGCCGCACCCTGCATGTCGGGCTGTCCGGCGGAACAGGACATTCCCCGGTATCTCGACGCCGTGGCCCGGGGCGATTTCGAGCTGGCGTGGCGGGTCATCACCGCCACCAATCCGTTCCCGAACGTTCAGGGCATGGCCTGCAACCATCAGTGCCAGAGCCGGTGTACCCGCATCAATTACGACAAGCCGCTCATGATCCGCGAGGTCAAGCGCTTCGTGGCCGAAAAAATGGCCGAAGCCGCTTCCGGCGTTCCCGCCGCCCAAACCGGGAAGCGCGCCGCCGTCATCGGGGCGGGCCCGGCCGGGCTGTCCTGCGCCCGCTTTCTCGCCGCACAGGGCGTGGAGGTGCACCTGTACGAAGAAAAGCCGGTGCTCGGCGGCATGGCGGGCGACGCGATCCCCGCCTTCCGCCTGACCGGAGACAGCCTGCGCCGCGACATCGACGCCATCCTCAAGCTGGGCGTGCGGCTCCATAAGGATACGCCCGTGGACGCCGCCCTGTTCGACACGCTGGCCGAGGAAAACGACGCCGTCTATATCGCGGTGGGCGCGCAGGAAAGCCTGCCCCTCGGCATCCCCGGCGAAGATGCCGCCGGGGTTCTGGATCAGCTTTCGTTCCTCTCCGCCGTACGCCGGTGCGAGCCCACGGGCATCGGCTCCCACGCCGTCGTCATCGGGGCGGGGAATTCCGCAATGGACTGCGCCCGTGCCGCCAGACGCCTCGTGGGGGAAAACGGCAGCGTGACCATCGCCTACCGCCGCACCCGCAAGGAAATGCCCGCTGACATCGAAGAAATCGAAGCCGCTCTGGACGAAGGCGTGCGCATCGTGGAACTGTGTGCCCCTGAGGAAGTCCTTGCCGATGGAGGCCGTGTTTCCGGCCTGCGCTGCCGCCGGATGCGGCTGGTCCCCGATCCCGACGGCGGGCGTCCCCGCCCCGTTCCCACGGATGAAACCTTCACGCTGGGCGCGGATACGCTCATCGTGTCCATCGGGCAGCGGGTGAAGGCCGGCTTCCTGCCCGACGCAATGACGCTCAAGGCCGATCCCCATACCAGCCAGACATCGCTGCCGAACGTGTTCGCGGGCGGAGACGCCGTGCGCGGCGCGGCGACCCTGATCAACGCGGTGGCCGACGGACGCCACGCCGCCGAAACCATCCTTGCCCGCCTCGGCCTGTCCGCACAGGCGGCCACAGCCACGCCGTCCGACGAGCGGAGGCCGGATCTCGACGGATTGCGCATCCGGCAGGCCACCCGCGTCATGGGTCCGGCCCTGCCGGAACGCAGCCCGGAAGACAGGCTGGATTTCGATCCCGCCATCCGTACCCTCACCGAAGAGGAGGCTATGGACGAATCCCGCCGTTGCCTCCAGTGCGATCTGGTCTGCAACGTCTGCACCACGGTCTGCCCCAACCGGGCCAACGTTGCCCTGCTCTCCCTGCCCATGCCGCACCCCGTGCAGGTTGCGGTGCGCGACGGCGACGGCGTGCGCGTGGAAACGCTCTCCAACCGGCGGCTCGAACAAAGTTACCAGATAGTCAACATTGCCGACGCCTGTAACGAATGCGGCAACTGCGCCACCTTCTGCCCATCGGCGGGTGCGCCGTACCGGGACAAGCCCCGTATCCACCTGTCCCGCGAATCCTTCGACAACGCCCCGGACGGCTACCGGCTCGCCAGTCCGTCGCGGCTGGAAGGCAAGCGCGGCGGCAAGGCCTTCTCGCTGGCTGCGGAAAAGGACGGCTTCGTCTTCGAAAGCGATGCCCTCATCGCCCATCTCGACGGCGGAACCCTCTGCGCCACCAAGGTTACGCTGAACGGCGACGTCAACGAGGCCGCCCTGTCCGGCGCGGTGGAGGCCGCCACCCTCTTCCGCCTGTTGGCCCGCAAGCAGCCTTTCGCCGGGCCGAAGCACAAATAGGCTCCTCCACAGGCCCGCGGCATCCGGGGATCCGCTCCTCCCCCCGGATGCCGCGGGTTCTTCCGCATTATGGCCCCCGTCACCCGCAAACCGCTTGCCCCGGCACTGCATCGGCTAAAAAATCCACCCGGCACAAAGAAAAATTTATAGATTCAACAATATGTTTTTATTGATTCTTCTTGTTTCTACAACGAACACGACATGAAATGGCCGCGAACGCTGCCGACCGGAACCCAAGGTATAGTTGTGTCATCATGCCACTGCGTATATAGTTCAGGGAAAACCCCTTCTTCGGGCAGCAGGAGTTGCAGCATGTACCAATACCAACAGTTCGCCATTCTTCTCCGCGGCGGCGGGGACATCGCCACGGGCATCGCGCTCAGGCTCTACCGTTCCGGCTTCCGGCGCCTGATCATTCTGGAAACGGCGCATCCGATGGCCGTAAGGCGCAGGGTGGCCTTTTCCGAAGCCGTCTATGAGGGCCTTTGCACGGTGGAAGGCATTACGGCGGCCCTCGCTCCCCGGCCCGAAGAAATCGCCCCGCTCTGGGACGCCGGCTGCATCCCGGTCATGGTCGATCCGCAGGGCGTCACCATCCCCCGCCTCCGCCCCGAAGTCGTCATTGAAGCCACGCTCGCCAAACGGAACGTCGGCGTCGGCATCACCGACGCGCCTCTCGTCATCGGCGTGGGGCCCGGCTTCACCGTGGGCGAAAATGTCCACTGCATCGTCGAAACCAACCGGGGGCACAACCTCGGACGGGTCCTCTACTCCGGCAGCGCGGAGCCCGATACCGGCATTCCCGGCGACATCGTGGGCATGACCACCGAGCGTGTGCTGCGCGCTCCGCAGACCGGCATCTTTCTCAGCCGCCACGACATCGGAGACCACGTCAAGGCCGGCGATGTCGTCGCCACCGTTGAGGCCAACGGCGTATCCAAGGAAATCCGCACTGTTATCAGCGGCGTTATCCGTGGCCTTTTGCGCTCGGGAACGCCCGTTACGGATCGGATCAAAGTCGGCGACGTGGATCCGCGCGACAACACGGCTTGCCACCACGTCTCGGACAAGGCCTTTGCCATCGGCGGCGGCATACTGGAAGCCATCCTCGGACGCTTCAACCGCCCCTGCTACATCCGCAGGGGCATCCTCCACTGCCCTGTGGACAAGAACGTGCCCACAGCGTAAACAACGCCACAAGCGAACCATTTCACACCAGAAGAACAGGAGAAGCGGCATGGCAATCGGACAATCCAAACAACGGCTGGATGCCGAAGCCAAAGTGACGGGGCGGGCCCGGTATACCGACGATATGGGCCTGCCGGGTATGCGGCACGCCGCCTATGTGCACAGCACCATCGCCCACGGCATGGTCCTTTCCATCGATGCCTCGGAAGCGCTGGCCCTGCCCGGCGTCGAGGCCGTCTTCACCGCCGATGACGTGCCGGGCTTCCTCTTTCCCACAGCCGGACATCCCTACTCCATGGACCCGTCGCACGGAGACGTGGCCGACCGCCTTCTGCTGACCAAGCACGTCCGCTATTACGGCGACGAAGTGGCCGTGGTCGTGGCCCGCGACGGCCTCACCGCCCGCAAGGCCGCCCATCTGGTCAAAGTCGAATATGAGCCCCTCCCGGTCATGACCTCGGCGGAAACGGCACTGGCTCCCGGTGCGCCCGTGCTCCAGCCCTCCGTGAATCCCGACGGCAACCTGCTCAAGCAGCACACCCTCGAATGCAACGGCACGCTCGACGAAGCCCTTGCGGCCGCCGACGTGGTGGTTGAGGGCGCCTACCGCACGCCGACCATGCAGCATTGCCATCTGGAAAACCAGACGGCCTACGCCTACATGGACGACATGCGGCATATCGTGATCGTCAGCTCCACGCAGATCCCGCACATCTGCCGCCGCGTGGTCGGGCAGGCGCTCGGCATCCCGTGGTCGTCCGTCCGGGTCATCAAGCCTTACATCGGCGGCGGGTTCGGCAACAAACAGGATGTGGTGCTGGAGCCCATCGTGGCCTTCCTGACCATGAAGCTCGACGGCGCGCCCGTGAGCATGGAATTGACCCGCGAGGAATGTATGCTCTGCACCCGCGTGCGCCACGCCTTTGCCATGACGGCGCGGGCCGGGGCCACAAAGGACGGCAAGCTCCTCGGCTACGGCCTCGACGTGCTCTCCAACACCGGGGCCTACGCCTCGCACGGGCACTCCATCGCAGCGGCGGGCGGTTCCAAGGTCTGCTACGTCTACCCGCACGCCACGTACCGTTTTTCAGCCAAGACCTTTTACAGCAATATCCCCGTAGGCGGGGCCTGCCGGGGCTACGGCTCTCCCCAGACCGCCTATGCCATCGAATGCCTCATGGACGATACGGCCCGCGCGCTCGGCATGGACCCGCTGGATTTCCGCCTGAAGAACACCGGGCGCAACGGCGACATCTCTCCGCTCAACGGCAAGCCGGTCGCCACGCTCGGCATCAGCGACTGCCTTGAGGAAGGCCGCAAAAAGTTCCGGTGGGACGAACGCAAGGCCGCCTGTAAAGCCTTCAATGAAGAAGCCGTCCGCACGGGCAGCCCGTTGCGGCGCGGGGTCGGCGTGTCCGCGTTCAGCTATGGTTCGGGGACCTATCCCGCCAATGTGGAACCGGGCAGCGCCCGCCTCATCCTGAATCAGGACGGCACGGTGAACCTCATGACCGGGGCGACGGAAATCGGACAGGGCGCGGACACCGCCTTTGCCCAGATGGTTTCGGAAACGCTCGGCGTCGCTTATGAAAACATTCACGTCATCTCCACGCAGGACACGGACATCACGCCGTGGGATCCCGGGGCCTACGCCTCCCGCCAGACCTACACCTGCGCCCCCGCCGTGCACGCCGTCGCGGACGGGCTGCGCCGGAAGCTCCTCGGCTATGCCGCCGAAATGACCGGGCACACGCCCGCCGCCCTGACCATCGCGCCGACCGCGCAGGGCGATGCCGTGGTCTTTGTCCGCAACCCCGAAAGCGTCGTGGTCACGCTGCACGATTTGGCGATGGATTCTTTCTACAACAAGGATCGCGGCGGACAGCTCTCCGCAGAGGCATCCTTTAAGACGCGCCAGAATCCCCCCTCCTTCGGCGGCTGCTTTGCCGAAGTGGAAGTGGACATCGAGCTGTGCAAGGTCCGCATCACGCACATCCTGAACATGCACGACGCCGGGGTGATCATCAATCCCGCGCTCGCCACGGCGCAGGTGCACGGCGGCATGGGCATGGGCATCGGCTGGGCGCTCTATGAGGAACTGCTCGTCGATCCCGCCACCGGGCGCGTGCACAACAACAATCTGTTGGACTACAAGTTCCCCACAACCTGCGACATTCCGGATCTGGACTGTGCGTTTGTGGAAACGCAGGAACCCTCAGGCGTATACGGCAATAAGTCGCTCGGCGAGCCGCCGCTCATCAGCCCGGCCCCGGCGCTCCGCAACGCCGTCCTCGACGCGACCGGCGTCGCCGTCAACGCCATCCCCATGACGCCGAAGCTGCTGTTCGAGGAATTCGTGAAGGCTGGATTGATTAAGGGATAGAAAACTATCGGGGAGGGGAGAATGCCCCGCTTGTCCCCTTTATGGGGATTCCGCAAAAAGGGGCCTTTTCCCCTCCCCGCCCCCTCCCCTCATCCACCAAAAATTTTCGTATGCGGGCTTCAGGGCGGCGCTGTATGAAATGATGGGCCGACCGGGAAACAAACCCCGAGCAACATTTGAGCGAAGACGGTTCATTTGAAAAAAGAGGATAGGGCTTTTTCCCGGCATATCCTTCCTGAACGCCTTCCGTGTCCCCTCCCAGCCAGTCGGCGTTTTGCGGGAGGGGGTCCGGGGGAGAGGGCTTTTTTGAAAAAGCCCTCTCCCCCGGGTATCCTCAACCCAAAGGATCACCCATGTTCGATATACAATCCTACCAAAAAGCGGAGTCCGTGAGCGACGCCATCCGGCTGCTCGGAGAAGATCCCGAAGCCCGCCTCATCGCGGGCGGCACGGACGTGCTCATCAAGCTGCGGGAATTCGAAGGTTTCTCCCGGCTCGTGGACATCCATGACCTGCCCGAACTGAAACCCATCACCCGCGAGGCGGACGGCACCGTGCGCGTGGGTTCAGGGGCCAGCTTTACCGATCTTGAGGAATCCCCCATCATCCGCGAATGCATCCCCATGCTCGGGGAATCCGCCGCCAGCGTCGCCGGGCCGCAGATCCGCAACATGGGCACCATCGGCGGCAACCTCTGCAACGGGGCCGTCTCGGCGGACACCTGCGCACCCGTCCTCGCCCTGAACGGCTACCTCAATATCAGAGGAGCGGAGGGAGAACGGACCATCCCCGCCCTCGGCTTCCATACCGGGCCCGGCAGGGTCGCCCTCAAGCGGGATGAAGTGCTCCTTTCCGTGGAGTTCCGGCCTGAAGGCTGGCAGGGCTGGGGCGCAGCCTACCACAAATACGCCATGCGCGAAGCCATGGACATCGCCACCATCGGCTGCGCGGCGGCCGTCAGACTTGACGGGACGGTCATTTCGGGCATCCGGCTGGCCTATTCCGTATCCGCGCCGATCCCGGTGCGCTGCCCCAGCGCCGAAGCCGCCGCCCTGGGCCGTTGCGCGACGCCCGAAGCTCTGCCCGCCACCCTCGCCGCAATCAGTGCCGCCGTGGAAGCGGACGTGCAGCCCAGAACCTCGTGGCGCGCCAACCGGGATTTCCGTATGCACATCATCCGCACGCTGGCGGAACGCGTCATTGCCCGGTGCGTCGTCCGCGCCGTCGAACTTCAGGAGGCCGCCTCATGCTGAAAACCATACGCTGCACCGTCAACGGCAAGGCGCGGGAACTTTCCTTTGACGTCCGCGCCTCGCTGCTCGAAGTCCTGCGCGCCGAAGGCCTGACCAGCTCCAAACAAGGCTGCGGCGTGGGCGAATGCGGCGCGTGCACCGTGCTCGTCGACAATATCCCCGTGGATTCCTGTATTTTTCTCGCCGTCTGGGCGGACGGAAAAACGATCCGCACCGCCGAGGGCGAAGCCAAGGGCAACCGGCTTTCCCGCGTCCAGCAAGCCTATGTGGACGCCGGGGCCGTCCAGTGCGGCTTCTGCACGCCCGGCCTCGTCATGAGCAGTACGGCCTTCATCGAAAAACACAAGGGCCAGCCCGTTACCCGCGAGGAAATCCGCCGAGGGCACGCCGGGAACCTCTGCCGCTGCACGGGCTACGACGCCATCATCGCCGCCGTGGAAAGCTGCCTCAACGACACACCGCCGCAAAATACCTGTGCCTGTCTCCGCAAGCCGGACGGGCCATGCCACCATCATCAAAGCTGAGCAAAATCAGCCGTGTTTTTCAGCAGACTTGCCCTGTCCATGATTCCCATGTACAGGGGTTGTCTGTTTTAGGGGGAATCATCCGAAACCATTCAACCACCGGGGAACGCCCATGGCCCAGACAAAAGGCATACTGGAACGGGTTTTCAAGCTGAGCGAAAAAGGAACGACCGTCAAAACGGAAATCCTCGCCGGCCTGACCACCTTCGTCGCTATGGCTTACATCATTTTCGTCAATCCGAGCATCCTCGCGGACGCGGGTATCCCCAAGGAAGCCGCCATTGCAGCAACCGTCTGGTCCGCGGTCATCGGCAGCGCCGCCATGGGCCTCTGGGCCAATTTCCCTGTGGCCGTGGCCCCCGGCATGGGGTTGAACGCCTTCTTCGCCTACTACGTCTGCGGCGTCCTCGGCCTGCACTGGACCGTTGCCCTCGGTGCGGTGTTCTTCTCCGGCATCGTGTTCCTGCTGCTGACGGTTACGCACGTCCGCCAGCTGCTCATTGATGCCGTGCCCATGAACCTCAAGTATGCCATCGTCGTCGGCATCGGCATGTTCATCGCCTTCATCGGGCTCCAGAACGCGGGCATCGTGGTAAAGAACGACGCTACAGTGGTCGCCCTCGGCCATGTCACCCAACCCGGCCCGCTGCTGGCCTGTTGCGGCCTCATGCTCACGGCGGGGCTCATGGCCCGTAACGTCCAGGGCAGCCTGCTCATCGGCATCCTCGTGACCGCCGTGCTCGGCATGGTATTCGGCGTATCTCCGGCCCCTTCCGGGATCGACAGCGTTATGAGTTTCTCCCTCCCGAGCCTCGCCCCCACGCTCATGCAGCTCGACATCATGGGCGCGCTCAAGTACGGCATCATTTCGATCATCTTCACCTTCACCATCGTCGAGCTGTTCGACAACATGGGGACGCTCATCGGCCTCTCCCGCAAAGCCCGGCTGATGGATGACAAGGGCCACATCGAGAACCTCGACAAGGCGCTGGTCACCGACTCCGTCGGCACGGTGGTCAGCAGCTTCCTCGGTACGTCCACCGTCACCAGCTATGTGGAAAGCGCCGCGGGCATTTCGCAGGGCGGCCGCACCGGCCTGACCGCGTTGACCGTGGCGGTCCTGTTCGCCGCCTCTCTGGTGTTCGCCCCGCTCATCGGCCTTGTGCCCGCTTTCGCCACGGCTCCGGCGCTGCTCATCGTGGGCGCGCTCATGATGATGGAAGTGATGAACATCGACTTCAATGACTTTACCGAAGGCTTCCCGGCCTTCATGACCATCATCATGATGCCGCTGACCTACAGCATCGCCAGCGGTTTCGGGTTCGGCTTCGTCAGCTACGCCGCCGTGAAGCTCCTTTCCGGCCGTGCCCGCGAAGTGAGCCTCTTCATGTGGATCATCACCGCCATGTTCGTCATCAACTTCGCCATGCGGAGTTAGGGACAAAAGGGATATTGGAGAGGGGGAGGGGGAAACTCTCTGGAGA
>OMGG01000701.1_pt1 | contig 17607 bp, 13 predicted proteins | sample 1645891 | NCBI WGS metagenome assembly OMGG01 (sample SAMN05578587, study PRJEB25193) | human gut metagenome | biome: Human Microbiome; feature: human-associated habitat; material: feces | host: Homo sapiens | place: USA:Birmingham
AGGACGCGCAGCGCCGTACTGTATTCATGGCTCAGCCGGCCAACATCTTCTACCAAAATCCCATTGGCAAGTCCTTGCCGCACCGCTCTCTGCGCCTCCCGCAAACCCATTCGGGCCAGCGTTCTGCCGGTGCTCATGTCCTGCGACGTTCCCACAACAGTCCAATGGCTGCGTTCCGCATCGGCCAGCAGCCCCTGCATCTGCCGGATCAACACACCCGGTCGTGGAGAACTGCTGCGGGCATATGCCCAAAGTTTCAATTCATGTTCATCCGTCAACTGTTGTTGATGCATTGTACCAACTCCATATATAATGTAACATAAAGGAAAATCTTCACTGCTGAAAATATTCCGGTGCCTTCCGTTCCCGGACGAACCGGGCCACATCCTCTAATCCGTCCGATAACCGGCACTTTGGCAGAGCTTCCAGTACAGCCGCATGATACCTCTGCCCCTCGGCTGCCCGCCTGTCCAAAACTGCCACGACACAGGTATCCGTTTCCGTCCGGATCGCCCGGCCAAATCCCTGCCGCAGCTTGCTCTGCATGTCCGGCAGCACCACTGCATGGATATATTCCCGCAGGCCGGGATACTGCTTCCGCTCCGCTTTACTGACCGGGTCCGGTACAGGGAACGGCAGGCGCGCGATCACCAGCAACGATACCATGTCTCCGGGGAAGTCCATCCCCTCCCAACAAGGCCCCGCTGCAAACAGCACTGCATTGGAGAGATTCTTGAACAGCCGGACGGCCTGTTGTCCGTTCCGCCATGCCTCCAGCAGTGGAAACGGCAGACGGTTCTGCAAACGCGTATGTATTTCCCCCATCAATCTGTACGAGGTGAACAATACCAACGCATGACCATGCGTGGCTATGATCAGTTCTTCGATGCGCCGGGCCAGATACTCCGCTTCTGTCCCGCTTCTGCTGTCCGGTATGTCTTTCGGAATATACAACAGGCAATTCCGTTCGTAATCAAACGGAGACGGCGCTACAAACTTTTTTGTCCGGCCACACTGTTCCAGCCCCAGCATCTGTTCGGCCCGCGCAAAGTTTCCGCCTGCAGCAAGCGTACCAGAGGTAAGGATTGCCGGTCTGCCGGACGCCCACAGCGCCCGTGCCAGCTGCACGGGAGTTTCCCGGCTGGCCGCGCAGAGCGCCGGTGTACCGGAATGGCTGTATTGAATGTACAAAACATAACGAGAGTCCTGGTTTCGGAACAGTTCAAGTGTATCCCCCATTCCTTCCAGCCGGTGGAGCAGCCAGCCCGGCAGGTGCGGGGCAAGCTGAACGGCCGTTTGCCGCAGACAGGCAATGGCAGCGTCCAGCGTACGGACGCACTCCGGAGTAGACACAAATGCAACATGCGTTTCTTCCTGCTGATGCTCCGGGCGCGAAAGGCTTGCCATAAGCACCGCCTGCTTTTCAGCCAGCCGTTCTGATATGGCAACAAAGCGCTCTCTCCTCAGCGCTTCGCATACTCCGCGCATATCCTCCCACGATACGCTCCGGCTGTACATCTGGCGTGCCGCCTCCGGCAGCTTATGCGCTTCGTCCACCACCAAAACATGGTGTTCCTTTAAAAGCGGCCGCAGTTCCTGCTGACGGTGTACTGCATCGGCCAGCAGATAATTGTGGTTGCAGATTTGAATCACAACTTCCGAACCGCGTGATTCTGTCAGATATTGCTGATACCGGCAAAAGTCCCGCATAGTACAGTTCCGCGGGCACATGGGCGGCACGCATACATGGCGGCGGTCAAAGCCCGAAAGGTCCGGCACCTCGTCCAGGTCATATGTTTTCTCCAAATTCCGGAGCGAGGTTATCTGCCGTCTGCTGACATTTGTTTTTGTGCACACCTGCGTCATGCGCTCCGTAAGCCTTGCTTCGCATACGAATCGCTCTTTCCCTTTCCTTACTACTGCATAAATGGGGCGTTCCAGTATCCCCACCTGCAAAAGCACACGTGATAAAAATGGGATGTACTCGTTCATGATCGCTCCCTGCAGCGCAATGCTGGATGTGGAGATCACCACTGTGCCCGGAAAATGTACAGGCCGGAACCGCTGCCACAGTAGGCATGCTGCCAGATAGGCGTGTGTTTTCCCGATGCCTACGCCTGCGTCACAGAGTGCGATTTTCCCTTCGAACAGCGTATCCAGCATTTCATGGCACAGCATGATCTGTTCTTCCCGTATCATAAGGCCGTGTTCGGGCAGCAGCGCCCGAAAAATGTGTTCCACCATGGTATGTGCCTTTTCAAAAGGTGTTTGTTGTTCCATACGGCATTTCTCCAGTCTCAGCCACCGTTGACGGCAAACGGATGCGGCGCAGAACATTCCGCTCTGCGCCGCACCGATCTGACGTCAACGACAGCGTCGTTTTCATCATCTGATTTGATTTTTGTGCCGTATTTGCAGCTCGCCCCCCGCACACATGGGAACACGGCAGGCGGGTCGATCGCTTACAACCACTCGCTGGCTCCCCAGGAGTCTTACTGATTACAACCCAAGGTCGGCCACCCGGTCTGTTGTGCCGGGCAACAGGCGTATCATTATCCCCCGCTCCATAGTCAAACGCAAAAGAGCCTGCTTTGGCTCCTTTTCGGGCAAAATGGGTCGCTCGGCGCAGACAGACAACACCGCCGCCCTCACGAAGGGCAGCAGTGTGGCTGTCTGCACGTCATGGCGCTTTTCCCGGTGTCGCTCGTATGGACGGGAACGTACCTGCCGTGCTGGTATGCGGTTGTCAAGCTACAAGTGAACTGCAAATTTTTCGCCGTTCACTTAGTAGCCCAGGAAAAACGCTCTTTTATATCGCATTCAGAAAAATTTTTTTATTTTTTTACGAAGCCGCGCAATACGGTTGTTGATTGCTAACTCCGGCACGCCTGTTGCACATGAAATTTCTTTGCCGGAAAAGCCTTGCATTCTCATAACCAACATTTTTAATGTGAGCTTGTCCGTTTCCTTTAACACCTCCCATAACTGTTCATTATCAATTTCATCCAGCAAAGTATCCACGGTCTGCAAGTACAACTTCTGTTCACCTTGTGGCTCGAATGGAATTGGCTGATCTCGCCATCGCTGCTGGTACTGCCGCTCCTTATTAAACTGCTGCCAATCGTATGTATGCAGGCGCTGGATCGTATCCTCATCCACGCCCAGCTCCCTCATCTGCTTTTCTTCTTTCTCTTTCCAATTGAGCCATTCTATTTCTGCCTTTCGATGGTTGTATGCCATCATTTTATCCTCCAGTCAACCTGAATTTTTGAAATTCAGATTGGTTGGAGGTGAACGAATCCTGTATATTACAGATATAGTATTGGTAAATGCATAAAACAAAAAATGGACGCAATACATTCCTGCAATTGCGTCCATTTTTAGTGCTTTTTAATTATATGTTCCATTCAGCCTTCTTTGATAATTATTTCCCCGCATTCCTATGTTCTGCATTTACTATAATTCTGAGGCAAAATAAAAAGAGATAGACCTCTATGATGAAGCCTATCTCTTTTTGCCTAATTGAATAAATCCCGTAAATATGAAGTAGGCGAAATTACCAGGTATAGAAGATTATATGATCCCCTCGTGTTATTTACTTCCGACATTTTCCTTTGCAGCCTGTTCCACCTCGTAATCTGCAGCATTTTGCTCTTTGCGCGCTTTGTTTGCAGTTTGGATTTCCACCATCTTTTCCTTCGTCAGCGGATACCAGTGCATGGCGATCACAGACGCCAGAGAACCCAACGCGGGGATACCCAACCAGAGGAACAACGTCACCCCCAGCAATACGTTCGACATGGCATCGCCCGGCTGCGGCATCGTATCGATATAACCCAGCATTCCCAGGCATCCGGCAATGATCACAGAGGAAATAGAATCAAATATCTTGCCCAGAACATTCGATACTGAACTCACCAGAGGGCCCAGATATTTCCCATGCAGATAGAACTCGTAGTCTACAATATCGACTTGAAGAGAATTGACCGATGCATTTGTTGCTTGTTTAAAAGCACGCATTACACCATACAAAACGACAAAAATAGCTGTAGGAACAATGGAAACGCTAATTTTTGTTGTATCAATAACAATCATAAAAAGTGCAGTGACCGCCGCCATACCAATATTGATCCAACTCCAGCGAATATACGCATCCGCATTTCCTTTCTTTTTTGCTCTGCCTGTAACGGCCCAAATGAGAATCAAAGAAATAATGGTATTGTAAACAGAAATATCTCCCATGAACGCATAATTGCCGATAACAATTCCGAACAGAAGGATGCTTATAGCAGAATTGGACGCGGTTTCAGAAGCCACTTTGTCTGTCGCCTTGGACAGAAAGCAGGTAAGAAACGCAGGGTTATGAGCGACCAAATTCCAAATGTCCTTCAGCTTGAACTTGGTTGCGCCGTGAAAATCTCGCTCAAAATTTTTCGCATTGTCAATCGGCGCCGCTGCAATCAAGCCGACCACCACCATGATAGTAGCCAAAATAAAAATCATCGTGGTCAGTTCTTTAAGGTATGGCAGCGAAATCTCTCCGTATTTGGGGAATAAAATTTTCGCCCGGTACAGCGAATAAACCATTGTGACAAGGCTCGTTACTGTTGCAGCATAGCGAAATACCAAGGGCCTTTTTTGGGGATCGTTTGTAATGATATTCTGCAGCAGTTCGTTCCCCATGTTCAGCAGTGTATATCCGACAATATTGACAAAATAAAGCACAGCATAAAGAATCACACTGGTGGTTTTCCCCGGGCATACATGATACAAAAGAAAGACCGTAACGAGCTGCAGGAAGTACCCTAAAAATATCGTCGGACTCGCCACACCGAATCGTGAGCGCACCTTGGGAACAAACCATGCCGCAATGGGGTCCGTAATTCCGTCAAAGATACGTGCCGCGGAGGCAATCCATCCCGCAAGCAACACTGTGAGACCGAATCCACCCGTAGCGATATAAGTCAACGAACCCATGGCAATCTTAAATAAAGTATTGCTGGATTGAATCATTGAAGCCAAGAAGATCCTTGGTTTGCTTACGCCATAATAAACGGACGATGTAGAATTTTCCATGATAACTCCCCTTTTCTATTATTTTACTTAGATAATTATGAGTGCTGTGGTTTCAAAAAGGCTATCATCTCCAATTGCTTCTTATTTTCCAAGTTTAAACTTCTAAAATGACGCTCTGCTCCAACAATGCCTTTTTCAGTTTTTGATATGCCAACTGCCTCGTACTGCAATCTGCTTGAGCGCACAGCGCTGCCGCAACACCAGCGCCTTGCCCCATCACCATACAGCCCACCGTATTGCGCGTGGACATATGCGCCTGGATATCTTCGGTAACACAGCGCCCGGCCATCAGCAGATTATCGCATCCCTTAGCCAGCAGCATCCGGTACGGAAAGCCGTAAAAACCAGGATCTTTTGCAAAAAGCTCCGGTTTTTTCGGTGCCAAATCATGAAATGCATACAGACCGATCTCATCATCAAAGCGTGTAGCATTGCTGATTTCTTCTTGCGTAATAGTTTTATCACAAACAGTAATTTTGCTGGCCCGAATCCCAATCTGCGTAGCGGCCCAAGACAGATATGCGTGTTCGAACCCCGGCACACAGGCTTTGAACGCCTGCGCCATACGCAAGATCTTTACGCGCAGCTTCATTTCCGCCATGCTCAAATCTTCCGCCTTGCTGGCATCAACCTTCACTCCTTTTGAATTGTTGATGTACGTTGCTTCACCCGGATGGATGGATTGGATGCCGGTAAAGAAATTGATATCCAAATCGGCCAGCGCTTTGTAGCGTTCGGGGTCGCGCAGATGGCAGAAAGACAGCTTCAATGTGGGTGTTCCGTCCGCCGCAGGCTTTTGATAGGAAACGCGTACCGCGCCTTCGTTTTCTGTGATAAGGCGGTCAAAGTCAACACCTGCCATACCAAAAACCAAGCCCGTTGGTCCACCGCAGACCTGGTCGTAGTCCTGCCAGTTTTCAATTTGTTCTACACCTGCAAATTTTGCAATATCTCCATCGCCGGATGCATCGATGTACTGTTTTGCAAATACGGCCTGCCGGCCGTCCTTATTTTCCATTAGGGCTGCCTGGATCCGTGAACCATCCATCACCACGCCGCAAAACGTTGTTTGCAGATAGACTGTAACCCCTGCTTCCATCAGCATCTCGCTGATGACCGCTTTGTACACCTCATGATCGCCGACAAAACGGTATCCGCCGCGATGGTCATCTTTCGGTGTATGGATGAACCCAGTGGCACCGCCTTCCTTTTCCAGCCGGAGCGCCAATTCATAAGGGATCCCATCAACGATACGAACTGTCTGCCTGTCATCTTTGGGAGCTGAAAAAAAACTGGATGTACCAATTCCCCCATTTGTATAGGTACCCCCAGGTACCGGCATTTTTTCTGCCAGCACCACCCGTGCGCCGGCGCGCGCAGCCGCGATGGCTGCGATACAGCCTGCCGTACCAGCCCCAACAACGAACACATCCGTCTCAATTACCGGAATTTCTCTGCCTTTTTCTTGATAATATTGCATAGCATCTCTCCTCAAATTATTTCCCCCACCCTGTATTGAAGGGGTCTGCGTTTCTCAATCATCCTGTCATCTGTGTTTTGACTTTATTTATGATACAGCCTCTTTTCTTTGATGGCTATCTAAAAAACGCAACATGTTCTCAAAAATTCATCATCAATCACAATTTACTCTAAATTCTGACAACTATTTTTGTTTTTTCATACGTTTTATTTCTGCCAGAGCAACCACATTTGCCATAAGGCTTCTCATTTTCTGCAAACAAAAAACCTTATCCAAGCCGTTACGCCGGATAAGGCTTTTTCCTGTTAACACATCAAAATCCATGCTTTTTTCAACACAGGATTTTTACATATTATTTTCCGCACTGCTGCCGGTACTGCGCAGGTGTAAAACCCGTGACTTCAGCGAACACCTCTCCCAAATAACTCCGGGAAGAAAAGCACAACACTTCACTGATTTCCCCAACATCCAAATTCGTTGTTGACAGCAACAGCTTGGCCCGCTCCACCTTCACATATTTGATATAGGTGTTAATCGTCACCCCTACCTCTTTTTTGAAGCGTTTGGAAAGATAATATTCTGTATAGCCTAATTTTTGTGCCAAATCGCGAATACGCAGTTTTTCTTCCACATGCATTTCAATATAATCGCAACACCGCTGGACAAGCGGCGATAATTGGGGATTGCTTCTTTTTTTATGTACCCGTTTGATAAAATCCTCATACATGGTATGGCTGATTGCTGTCAACTCTGAAAGTTCGTTGCAATTCTCCACATCCTGAATATACCGATCTCCTACAGTAAATGCTTCGTCTGGAGAGAGGCCCCCTTGGATGGCTGCCCGTGTACAGTTAGACGTGAAAACAATTACAGAATCCTTTGATGCACGCAGTGCATTTGGTTGGTCAAGCTGCACCCCTGTTCCCACGCTTTGCGCCCTTCGCAAAGCACTTTCGTAATTCATGTCGCCCTCTCTGACCATTTGCATCAACGCCTGTTCTGCCATATAGTTTTGATGACGATCACGTGTTTTCATCCAGTTTTTTCTGTTTGAGTTGTTGGTATCCGTGCGTGTGGAAATATCGTTTAGGGTTAATTTTTCTTCATTCAATATATAGTGGAGCATCAAAGCATAACGATACAACAAATTGCCGGAAATCACCTGAATATCTTCCAGGGATTTTGCAATCTCCATCATCGGATATTGTCCAGGATATTTCCGTTCACAGTGTTCAAGCCCCAGTTGGATCTGCCGCAGCGATCCGTTGCTGCTGCGCGCCGGGCCCAACAGATAGATGTGCTGCGGGGGAATCTGCATTTTATCTGCTACCGCGATCCATACAAGGCCAAATGGCAGCCCCGTTATATACGGATTTGTTGCCGTTTTAAAGTGGTTAAATACGCTCAGCTTACTCTCGCACATTTCAAGCGCGCGGTCCATGAGTTCTGCCTGCGGGCAGGTCGTGGTAAGAATCTCCCCCTGGGCGTCATAGCACGAAACCGACAAGGCATCGGCAGACGAAAATAATCCTCCGATCCACTGTACCTTCCGTTCAAGGCTTTCGTTCATCCAAGCCCCTCCTCTCCCCTATAGTATAGGAGAAAACTCATAGCTTTACAAGAAAAGCCCGGCCAGTACCGGGCTTTTTCATTGCGTAGCATCCAAAAAGGCTTATAAAACAATGTTTTTTTGTTCACCTTTGATCCATGAGACTAAATTGTCAAACACGATCTCTGCCCGCAATACCATGGACTCTTTGCTGGCAAATGCAACATGGGGCGTGACAAGGCAGTTTTTACAATGGAGCAGCGGTTCCGTTTTATCCAGCGGCGGCTCTTTGTCAAACACATCTATTCCGGCACCTGCGATCACACCGTTGTTCAGCGCGTCTGCCAAATCCTGCGTCACGACCACAGGGCCTCGGGCACAGTTGATCAGAATAGCGGTTTCCTTCATTTTTGCTAATTTGGCTGCATCTATCAATCCGCGGGTGGAATCAATCAGCGGGCAATGCAAGGTAACGATATCAGACTCGGCAAGCAACGTGTCCATATCCACATATTCAGCCAACGCCCTACCTTGTTCAGAGGGATGCCCGTCATAAGCCAAAATCTTACAGCCAAACGCCTTAAACAGCTCCGCCGTGCGCGTGCCAATACGGCCCAGCCCGATGACGCCCACTGTTTTCCCTTTAATTTCCCATCCCACAAGACCATCCTTGGTCGCTCCATCCCGGCAACGCCGCTCCACAGCTGTCAGGTTACGGCTCAAAGACAGCGCCATGCCCAAAACCAGTTCTGCTACTGCTTCGTTGGAATAGCCCGACGCGTTGCTGACAGCCACACCCTTTTCTTTCGCCGCGTCCAGCCCCACATGGTCCACGCCGGTAAACGCCACGTCAATAAATTTCAAATTGTCACAGGCACGGATTACCTCTGCCGGCATGGGCATATTGGCAATGACCATTACATCGGCATCCTGCGCCTGCCGGATCAGCGTGGGCACGTCCGTGGTTCTTTCATATTCTGCAAACGTGTGGCCCGCTTCTTCAAAGGGCTTTTTCAGCTCCGCCAATTTCTGCGCGGGGACTGCCAGAGATTCCATAATTGCAATTTTCATCAATGAGTACCTTCTTTCAGAAATTTACATTTGGTAAAGAGATAAATCTTTAACGCTTTCATTTTATTCTTTTCTGCACGGTCTGCATATCCAAAATACAAAACAAATTGTAAAAAAATTGCCCTTTCATTGCAACAATCCTAAATTGTTACAATGAGTTGCTATTTTTGTATAGCATCTTTTGGTAGAGCTTTTTATACTTGTTACAAGCAAATTTCGATTTTGCATACTCGTCTATTGAAAAAAGGTAAACAAATTGCTGCAGGAGGATATCGCAATATGAGAAAAACAATTGATTTTAACAGCAGTTGGTACTTTCAGCGTCAAAATAACGGCCCTGCGTTCGCGTTGGCGCAGGGGGACGCTGTGATGCTGCCGCACACATGGAACGCCAAGGACGGGCAAGACGGCGGCAATGACTATTATCGCGGGACCTGCTGGTATGTCAAAAAATTTGAAAAACCCGAATTGGGCGCTGAGGAAGAAGCCTGGCTTGAATTCGAAGGTGCCGCTATGACAGCCGAAATATTCCTCAACGGCAAAAAACTGACACGGCATAAAGGCGGATATTCCACGTTTCGCGTCAACCTTACCGAGGCACTGGTGGACGGTGAAAACCTGCTTTCCGCGTCGGTCGACAACGGCCGGAATCGTACTGTTTATCCCCAAAAGGCCGACTTTACCTTCTATGGAGGACTCTATCGCCCGGTGCGGCTGCTCGTGGTGCCCAAGGCGCACTTCGCGCTGGATTACCACGGCGGCCCCGGCATCCGCGTGACACCCCAACTGTCTGAAGACCTGCAGTCCGCCGAGGTGACGGTGGAGGCTTGGGTCAGCGGCCCGGCCAACCGCGTCCGGTTCACCGTGGGTGGCAAAACGCTAGATGCCGCGGTACTGGACGGACACGCGCAGAGTGTGTTCCGGTTGGGGAATGTGCATCTGTGGAACGGCGTAAACGACCCATACTTGTATACTGCCAGGGCAGAGCTGGACAGCGGCGACGCCGTGGAAGTTACCTTCGGTTGCCGCACCATCGGCGTTGATCCGGAGAAGGGATTTCTCCTCAATGGCAGGCCCCTGCGTCTGTGCGGTGCGGCTCGCCACCAGGACCGCCTGGGCCTGGGCAGCGCGCTGACAAATGCCGAGCACGACGAAGACATGGCCCTTTTGCGGGAGATGGGCGCTAACACCGTGCGTCTGGCCCACTACCAGCACAGCCAGTATTTCTACGATTTGTGTGACAGATACGGCATGATCGTCTGGGCCGAGATTCCTTATATCACCGAGCACATGCCCGAGGGACGAGAAAACACCTTGAACCAGATGACCGAACTGGTTGTGCAGAACTACAACCACCCCTCCATTGTGTGCTGGGGCCTGTCCAATGAAATCACCGCCGCCGGCGGTGTCAGCGAAGACATGGTAGAGAATCACCGCCTGCTGAACGATCTGTGCCATCGGCTGGATGCCACCCGCCCCACTGCCATGGCCCACGCATTTATGCTGGATATGGATGACCCCTTCGTAATGCTGGCTGATATCCGCAGCTATAACCTGTACTATGGCTGGTATCTGGGCTGCAAAGAGGACAACGACACCTGGTTTGATGATTTTCATTCTGCCCATCCCAACGCGGTGATTGGTCTGTCCGAATATGGTGCAGACGCCAATCCTTCTTATCAGAATGAAAAGCCTGAACGGGGCGATTACTCTGAAACTTATCAAGCTTTATACCACGAGCACATGTTGAAGATGTGGAGCGAGCGCCCTTACATTTGGGCCATGCATTGCTGGAATATGTTCGATTTTGCAGCAGATGGGCGAAGCGAAGGTGGCAAGCCCGGACAGAATCAAAAGGGACTTGTAACATTCGATCGCAAAACACGGAAGGATGCCTTCTTTATTTATAAGGCATATCTGTCAAAGAATCCTTTTGTACATGTATGCGGACGCCGGTATATCGATCGGCCCGAGGACGTAACCGAGGTAAAGGTGTATTCAAACCAGCCCTCCGTCACGCTGTATGTGGACGGGAAAGAATTTGCTTCGCAGGCCGCCGACAAGGTTTTTGTCTTCCGTGTTCCTATCACCGGTGAACACACCATCGAGGTCCGCAGCGGGGAGCTTTCCGACAGCATCACCGTCCACAAAGTAGAAAAGGCCAACCCGGCCTATTATGCCGAGGGCGGCCCCGTGGTAAACTGGTTCGACAAGCCGGAGGAGGTTGTGCGTGAGGGATATTACTCCATTCTGGACACCATGGGCGATGTGAGAAAGACGGCGCGCGGCGCCGCTTTGCTGGAGGAGATCAGGGCATTGACGCGAAAGGGGCGCGGCGATGTGGCGCACAACATCACCATTCCGGAATCCATCCAGCGCATGATGGACCGCTCCACCGTAGAATCCATGCTGAAACAGGCGGGCAAAATCATCACGCCGGCCATGGTGAAAGAATTGAACCACGCGCTGAACCAAATCCCTAAGCCCACGGAAGGAGAATCGGACTAATGCAAATTGTCGTTTTGGATGCTTACACTGAAAATCCGGGCGACCTTTCCTGGTCCGTGTTGGAAACATACGGGGATTTGACAATATATGACCGGACTGATCCTGCGGACGAAACTGAAATCATCCGCAGGATCAGCGGGGCCGATATTGTCGTAACCAATAAAACGCCTGTTTCGGAAAACGTGCTGAACGTCTGCCCGAATATCCGCTTTATTGCCGTACTGGCCACTGGCTATGATGTAGTGGATTGTGCCGCTGCCCGCCGAAGGAACATCTGCGTATCGAATGTTCCCGCTTATGGTACGCAGGCTGTCGCGCAATTTGCAATTGCAATGTTATTGGAAATTTGCCATCATGTGGCCGATCACAGTTGCTCCGTACATGCTGGGAAATGGAGTGCTTGCCCCGATTTCTGTTATTGGGATTTTCCGTTAATCGAGCTCGCAGAAAAAACTATGGGAATCATTGGGGTTGGGCGTATCGGGCTGCAAACCGGTCGAATCGCGCGTGCACTCGGCATGAATGTGCTGGCTGTTTCTCCGCACGTCCATAAAGAGGGACGCTCCATCGCATCTTATGTGGACTTGGATACGTTACTGGCACAGTCTGACGTTATTGCTCTGCATTGCCCTCTCTCGCCTCAGACGCAAGGCATCATTAACCGTGAAACGATTGCAAAAATGAAGGACGGCGCGATCTTATTGAATAACTCGCGCGGTCAGCTAATTGTCGAACAGGATTTGGCAGATGCACTTAATTCCGGAAAGCTTTATGCGGCGGGGCTTGATGTGGTCTCCACGGAACCCATCCTCCCTAGCAATCCCCTTTTGCACGCCCGGAACTGCCTCATTACTCCTCACATTTCTTGGGCTTCCCGAGAAAGCCGCCAGCGTATTATGGAGTGTACCGAAAAAAACATCTCCGCATTCCTAAACGGCCGCCCCATCAACGTAGTGAATCCTTAACAATGTAAACATTTGATATCCTCATTGGAGAGAGAAGGCGCCAAGGTACTTATGAACAGTCCGATGTCCACAAAACCACTTTCTCAAGAAAAAGAGTTTCTATTCCGGGATGCCCCTATTTGGAACTCTATTTTTTCTATGGCTCTGCCCACAATATTCTCCATGCTGGTGATGGTCTTTTACAATATGGCAGATATGTTCTTTATCGGACAGATGGGCGACTCCGCGCAGGTGGCGGCGGTCTCTCTCACCGGGCCGATTTTCAACATCCTGATGGCTGTTGGTAGTATGCTGGGCGGGGGCAGCTGTGCTTTAATCGCACAAACTATGGGAAGCCGTGACAGTGATCTTGTAAAACTGTATTCCAGCCTAACCTGCTGGGGCAGCCTGCTGTTTGGCGGCCTGTTCACTGTCGTACTGCTCCTCGGCTGCACGCCGATCCTTAGCTTTTTAGGCGCCAATGGGGAGATTTTACCTTCTGCGAGAATATATCTATCTGTACTCGCATGGGGGGCACCTATCATGGTGTTCACCACTTCGTTTGGAAACCTTATACGCGCGGAGGGTGCAGTGAAGGACAGTATGTTCTGTCATCTGTTGTCTACCATTGTCAATCTTGTTTTAGATCCATTGTTCATCCTTATTTTCCGAATGGGCGTAGGCGGAGCTGCAATTGCAACAGTACTGGGCAACATAGCCGGGGCGGTTTACCTGCTTTATTATGTATTCTGCCGAAGCGATAATCTCACGCTTTCCCCTTTCCCGGCTTTCAAGCATCCTACATCTATTCTGAAGATTCTGGCAATTGGCTTACCCAATTTTATCAGCAGCACATTGGTGGGCCTGTCGCACGCCTTTGCCAATCAGTTGTTGGCTGGGTATGGAACCATCGTTCTGGCCGGACGTGCTGCTGCCGGAAAGGCAACTACCCTTGTATCCACTGTACAAATGGGGATCACCATCGGAGTGCAGCCTTTGCTGGCTTACAACTACGGCGCCCAGAATCTTTCTCGCATTCGAGCAGCCTTGCGCAAACTGACATTTTTGACGATTGTAGTCGGCTGTTCCTTGGCGCTGGTCTGTTGTCTATATGGGAAAACAATCGTTTCCTTGTTTCTCAAAGAACCGGACGCGTTGGCTATTGGGCAGAAAATGGTGGAGCTTCTCGTTTTAACGGGGCCCTTTTTAGGCATTTATTATATTGCTTCCAGTTTTCTTCAAGCAATTGGACATGCCAAATCCGCATCTCTGGTTTCGCTTCTTCGTCAAGGGATTTTTTTTGTGCCTCTTTTGGTCATCATGGATCGTTTTATGGGGCAAATGGGAAATATTTGGGCTGTTATTCTCTCTGATATCGCCGCTGCATCCATTGCCGTAGTAATTGCAATTTGGCATTACAATATCATTAAGAAAAATTTCGCACACAATTAAATGGCAAATAAACGACATGAATACTTCGTGGAAGACATAGGGACTTAACTATTATGAAATCCTTCTTTCATAGGTAGCCGATATGATAAGGCTTTAAATGTTTTTTTGCCGCAATTCAAACAGAATTGATAGCAGATATAAAGCACTCAAAATACGGCTGAATAAGCCAGTTAGGAAGGCGAACCATGGACTACTACAATGCATTTTCTTTAAGCGGGCGTGTCGCGCTGATAACCGGCGGAGGGAGTGGAATTGGCCGCGCCTGTGCTCAAGTTTTTGCGCAAGCGGGTGCTTCGGTGTTGGTCGTCGGTCGGCATATGTTAAAATTACAGGTGGTTTGTGGGGAAATTCAATCCGCCAGCGGCATCTGTAAAGCCTTTTCCGCCGATTTGTCGCATGAAGAAGGCTGCCGTGAGGCTGTCCGCGCCTGTTTGGCAGCCTTTGGACGCTTGGATATTCTTGTAAACAGCGCAGGTTCCCGCGGGGCAAATGGAAACTTGAACGAAGAATTCGCCGCGGAAAACTTGCAGCACACCATGGGAGCCGACTTCAACTCTACATTCTACATGACCAAATATGCTTATCCAGAATGCTCACGTCAAGGCGGAGGGGCAATCATCAACATTTCCTCCCTTGCGGCCCTATCGGCCCGCGGGCCTTTGGTCTACTCTGCGGCAAAAGGTGCGGTCAGAAGCTTCTCTCGCACACTGGCCAAACGCCTCGGTCCAGACGGTGTCCGCGTCAACACTATTTATCCGGGTTTTATCGTAACAGAAATGACACAGGGTATTTTGGAACGCCCCGATTTAGAAACCCGTTTCCGAGCAGAGTCTCCCCTCGATTTGATTGGGAGTGCTTCAGATATCGCTTACTGCGCGCTCTATCTCGCCAGCGATGCTTCCCGTTTTGTCACTGGACAGGATTTTGTGATTGATGGTGGTGCGACCTGTTGACCACATTTTCCATTTTAACCGTTGGGAGGAAATTGAACTATGAACCCAATCCTACGCACTGACGCAGAATCTATCATACATACAGCAATTACTGCTGTACTCCCCGACCGAGCGGTTCAAAAAGCATTAGGCGGGCGTACATTCTCGGGCCGTATATTCCTCGTAGCGGTTGGAAAGGCCGCCTGGCAGATGGCTGCGGCAGCCTTGCGTTGCCTGCAACAGCCCATTGAGAAGGGGGTCGTCGTTACTAAGTACGGCCATGTACAAGGTAAACTGGAAAACCTCGTATGCTATGAAGGTGGGCATCCCGTGCCCGATGAAAACGGGTTGGCCGGCACGGCCGCCATTTTGGAACTGACAAAAAACCTTGACGAAAGCGATACAGTTTTGTTTTTGCTCTCCGGTGGCGGCAGTGCGCTGTTTGAACAGCCGCTTGTGCCTAATGAGGAATTGCAGGATGTCACCAGACAGCTCTTGGCTTGTGGTGCGGACATCATAGAGATGAACACCATCCGAAAGCGGCTTTCAGCCGTAAAAGGCGGACGCTTTGCTGCATGGTGCGCGCCTGCGCATATTGAGGCGGTGATCCTTTCAGATATCCTCGGCGATCCTCTCGATATGATTGCCTCCGGCCCGGTCGTACCCGATACCTCAACGTGTGCGCAGGCAGAAGCCATTGCGAAAAAGTATAGCCTTGTACTCAGTGACGCAACGCGCGCATATCTTGCCAAAGAAACGCCGAAAGAATTGCACAATGTGCACACACAAGTAATCGGCAGCGTGCGGGAGCTGTGCCGCGCAGCCGAGAAGGAATGTCGGGCGCGCAGCTACGAACCCATATTGCTCACCGATCAACTTTGCTGCGAAGCTCGAGAGGCAGGCAGTTTTTTTGCGAGTATCCTCCGTTTCCACGCAGGGCAGGGCCGCAGGCTGGCTTTCCTGGCGGGCGGCGAGACCATGGTGCATCTGCATGGCAAAGGGATGGGTGGCCGCAACCAAGAGCTTGCTCTAGCCGCTGCCCACGGCATTGCAGGGCTTGGTGGCGCGGCGATTATCAGCGTTGGTTCAGACGGCACAGATGGCCCCACAGATGCCGCAGGCGGTTACGCAGATGGAGACACTATGGCTGCACTGCGCGCAAAAGAGGTCGATGGTACCGAGGCGCTGGCGCAAAATGATGCATACCATGCGCTCAGAGCCATAGACGGCCTTATCTTCACTGGGCCCACCGGTACAAATGTGAACGATATCGTCGTGGCCCTACTTGAAAGCTAAAACCACAAGGAGCAGCAAGATGAAATATTTACGTCCATTCTGCATCATTTTGTGCTTCACCTTCCTTGGCGAAGCACTGCAAAGGCTGATCCCTCTGCCCATTCCCGCCGCCATCTACGGGTTGCTGTTGTTGTTTGCCGCCCTGTGCTGCGATTGGGTCAAACCGAAGCAGGTCGAGCATGCCAGCGACTTTCTCCTGTCGGCCATGCCGGTGCTGTTTGTCTCCCCTGCTGTAAATATTTTGGAGTATTGGAAGCTAATCGCACCTCAACTGCTTCCTGTTTGCCTTCTGGTCGCCGCTTCTACTGTACTCACTTTTGCCCTCAGCGGCCGAGTGACACAGCTTTTGATGAAGCCGAAAGGGGGACGCAGTGCACAATGAAGGAGCTTTTGAGTATACCTCTATTTTCTATATTGCTTACACTGGGGGCGTATCAGCTGGGCCTATGGTGCCAGCGCAACATTCGTTCCTCGCTGGCCAACCCCTTGCTGATCTCCATTTTACTGGTGCTGGCTGCCCTTTGGCTGACAGGGCTGCCGAACGCAGCATACCAGGCGGGCGCATCTTCCTTGTCCTGGCTGTTGACGCCATCCACCGTGTGCCTGGCTATTCCCCTGCATAACCAGCTGCGGCTGCTACGCCGCAACCTGCCGGCAATCTGCGCGGGTGTGACGGCCGGTACGATAGCCTGCCTTATAATGGTGCTGGTCGGCGGGGCGCTGTTTGGTCTCGAACCGACACTCACGGTATCGCTGTTGCCTAAAAGCATCACCACTGCAATGGGGATTGCATTGACAGAACTTGCAGATGCCATCCCCGCCATCACTACAGCCGCCATCATCGCCACAGGCATTCTGGGCAGCCTGCTGGGGCCTTGGCTCGCACGGCTGTTCCACATCACGGATCCTATCGCCCAAGGCGTTGCGTTCGGCACGGCTTCTCATGTGATTGGAACGGCGAAAGCATCCGAGCAAGGCCAGCTCACCGGCGCGGTGAGCAGTCTTTCTCTGGTGAGCGCCGGAATATTAACGGCTATATTGTTCCCATGCTTTGTTTCGTTGTTGACTCAACAAACGTAGTAATCCAATGCATTTTTACACTTCCCATTTTCCCACACCTCAAAATGCAGATGATTGCCCGTACTGTTCCCCGTAGTACCCACATAACCGATCACCTCGCCCTGCCGCACCCGCTGGCCAGCTGTGACGGTAATGGCGGAACAGTGCGCGTACAGCGTCTCCATCCCTTCTCCGTGGTCCAATTTAATGTAGTAGCCATAACTTCCACCCCACGGGTCG
>OMGG01000704.1_pt1 | contig 17519 bp, 15 predicted proteins | sample 1645891 | NCBI WGS metagenome assembly OMGG01 (sample SAMN05578587, study PRJEB25193) | human gut metagenome | biome: Human Microbiome; feature: human-associated habitat; material: feces | host: Homo sapiens | place: USA:Birmingham
CTTTCCCTACACGACGCTCTTCCGATCTCACACGGCCCGACGCCAGCGCCTTATACCGCTTGCGCACCGCGCCGTATTCCAGCTTCGGCTTCGCGCCGTTCACCGTTTCCTCGTCCACCGTCACTTTGATGATGGTTGGGTCGCTGGGGATCTCGTACATGATGCCGATGAGCGACTGCTCCATCACGCTGCGCAGGCCGCGCGCGCCGCTCTTCAGCGCAATGGTCTTTTTTGCGATGGCATGCAGCGCCTCGTCCGTGATATCCAACTCCACGCTGTCCAGCTTCATCAGCGTCTGGTACTGCTTCACAAGGCTGTTTTTCGGCTCTTTCAGCACACGCACCAGCGCATCTTCATCCAGCGGGTCAAGCACTGTCACAACAGGGATACGGCCCACCAGCTCCGGAATCAGGCCAAAGCGCACCAGGTCGTGCGGCTCCACCAGACGCAGCAGGTTCTGCTTCGCCTTTTCGGGGTCCTCCTTCAGCTTGCCGCCAAAGCCCAGCGCAGAGGTGTCCGTGCGCTTCTGGATATGCTTTTCCAGCCCGTCGAACGCGCCGCCGCAGATAAACAGGATGTTTTTCGTGTTGATTTGAATGAACTCCTGCTGTGGATGCTTCCGTCCGCCTTGGGGCGGCACATTGCTGACAGTGCCCTCCAGGATCTTCAACAGCGCCTGCTGCACGCCCTCGCCGCCCACGTCGCGTGTGATGGAGGGATTCTCGCTTTTCCGCGTGATCTTGTCGATCTCGTCGATGTAAATGATGCCCCGCTCTGCCCGCTCAATATCGAAATCCGCAGCCTGAATGAGCTTGAGCAGAATGTTTTCCACATCTTCGCCCACATAGCCTGCCTCGGTGAGCGTAGTCGCGTCCGCGATGGCAAAGGGCACATTGAGCATGCGCGCCAGCGTCTGTGCCAGCAGCGTTTTACCCACGCCGGAGGGGCCAAGCAGCAGAACATTGCTCTTTTGCAGGTCCACATCCGTCTTTTCCATGTTCAGGATACGCTTATAGTGGTTGTACACAGAAACAGCCAGTACCACCTTGGCATTGTCCTGCCCGATGACATACTGGTCCAGCCCTTCCTTTATCTCCGCCGGCGTGAGGATATTGATATCCTGCGGCGCGGCATGGGCCGGGGCAGCCTTGCCGCGGCGCGGGGCCTGAGCCGGAGCCTTGCCTTCCTCATCCAGCAGCGAGTGGCACAGCTCGATGCACTCGTTGCAGATGTTCACACCCGGCCCAATGATCATCCGCTCCACTTCGTCCTGGCTTTTGCCGCAGAAGTTGCAGATGAGATTTTTGTCTTTGCTGTTGTCTTTATTTGCCATATAACACCTTTATCGTTGTGAGATCACGTCGTCAATAAGGCCGTAAGCCTTTGCTTCCTCGGCCGTCATATAATTGTCGCGCTCCGTGTCCTGCTCGATGCGTTCCAGCGGCTGGCCGGTGCAAGCGGAGAGGATGCCGTTCATCTTATTGCGCGTGCGCACCATATGGTCCGCGTGGATCTTGATATCCGTCGTCTGCCCCTGCAGCCCCACCTGTCCGCCGATCAGCGGCTGGTGGATGAGTATTTCGCTGTTGGGCAGCGCGAAACGTTTGCCCTTTGCGCCCGCCGCAAGCAGTACGGAAGCCATGGAGGCCGCCATACCCACACAGATGGTGGAAACGTCGCATTTGATATACCGCATGGTGTCATAAATCGCCATGCCGTCCGTGATGGACCCGCCCGGGCTGTTGATGTAGAAATTGATATCCTTCTCCGGGTCCTGACCTTCCAGATACAGCAGCTGCGCCACCACAAGGCTGGCCGTCGTGCTGTTCACATCCTCGCTGAGCATGATGATGCGGTCGTTCAACAGGCGGGAAAAGATATCGTAAGAGCGTTCGCCGCGCGCGGTCTGCTCTACAACGTAAGGAACCAAACTCATAAATTAGCCTCCCTGTTTTACAGCGGTTCAGTCTTTATGGGAAATCGCATGGCCGCGGCAGCCCGCTGTACCCGGCCGCGCGGCCCGCCGCAGGCGGGCCGTAAAACCGGCCGCCGCAGCAGGGTAACAGATGACCGATACGCGCATAAAATGCGGGTATCGGTCACGCGTCGTCACTATCCGACAAAAAGGCCCGCTTTACTCCGCCTTCTCGTCCTTCTGGGGCGCCACATTCTCAACGGTGACGTCCGCGTTCTGCTTGATGAAGTCAATGGCCTTGTTCACGGCAAGGTCCTTCTTCACTTCGGCCTCGGGCACGATGCCGCGCACCTTCTCCACTTCCATCTTGTAGGCGTCGGCAATGCGCTTGACTTCGTTCTCGAAGTCCTCCTCGCTGGCCGCGATGCCTTCCGCTGCAGCCACAGCCTCCAGCGCCAGACGGATCTTCACCTGCTTCTCAGCCTGCTCCTTGAAGCCTTCGCGGAACTTGGCCGTGTCGCCGCCCATATACTTGATGTAATCCTCCAGGCGCAGGCCCTGCTGCTGCAGGCGGTACTCGAAATCGCGCACCATTTCGTCAATGCGGCTCTCGAACATAACGGGCGGGATATCGCCCTCCAGCGTCGCAACGATCTGCTCGACCAGATCGTTCTCCACTTCCAGCTCGGCATTCTTCTCGTTCTGCTCTTCCATGCCCTTGCGAATGCTGGCTTTCAGCTCGTCCAGTGTGTCGTATTCAGACACATCCTTCGCGAATTCGTCATCCGCGGCGGGCAGCTCCTTGGTCTTCACTTCGTGCAGCTTGACCTTAAACGTAGCGGCCTTGCCCGCCAGTTCCTCGGCCTGATACTGCTCGGGGAACGTGACGTTCACCTCGAACTCCTCGCCGGCCTCATGGCCGGCAACCTGCTCCTCAAAGCCCGGAATGAACTGGCCTGAGCCCAGCGTCAGGGAAAAATGCTCACCCTTGCCGCCCTCGAAAGCCACGCCGTCCACAAAGCCCTCGAAGTCGATATCCGTGACGTCGCCGTCCTGAGCCTTGCCCTCACGGGTAATGATGCGGGCGTTGCGCTCACGCATGCGCTCGATCTCGGCCTCCACAGCGGCGTCCTCGACAGTATTGACTTTCTTTGTGGCTTTTAAACCCTTGTATTCGCCCACCTTCATCTCGGGCTTGACAGTGACGACAGCCTTGAGCACGACGCCGTCTTCGGTGCTGGCGGAAACGATGTCCACCTCGGGGCGGTCCACCGGCTCGATGCCGCTCTCGGCAACGGCAGCTTCATACGCCTCGGGGAACAGGTCATTGATGGCATCGTAGTGGAACACATCGGCGCCGAACATCTTTTCAATCATATGGCGAGGGGCTTTGCCCTTGCGGAAGCCCGGAATGTTGTATTTACCGGCCTCGCGTTTGAACGCTTTGGCGATTGCGGCGTTGAACGCTTCGGCGTCAATGGAGAATTGCAGTTCATGGCTGTTGTTTTCAAGTTTTTCGTTTTTGACGAGATTCATTGTATTTCCTCCAATACTGAACTTACAGAGTACAATTATAGCATACGTTTATGAATATTTCTATACAAATTCAAATTTTATATGGAAAAAACCGCAGTGCGTCGGCACTGATGAGTTTGTACTCGATGCCGTCCAGCTCCCCCTGCACCGCCCGCGGAATGGACGAGCCGTGCAAATGGCCGTAAAAGCAGCGTTTCACGCCGTATTCCCGCAGGAGCGCCACCACTTCCCCGGCGTCCGCCTGGGGATAGACCGGAGGATAATGCAGGAACACTGCCTTTTCCGTATCTCCCGCCGCTTCCAACGAAGCCCGCAGCCGTCCGCATTCGCGGCTCATTACCTTTTCATCGTGAGGCTGGCCCGCGTCGAACAGCCAGCTCCGCGTGCCGCACAGTGCAAGCCCTTCTGCAAAAACACAATTGTTATGCAGAAAAGACAGGCTGTCAAACCCATTCGCCGCCAGATAGGCGTTCATTTTCGCCATGGTCGTCCACCAGTAATCGTGGTTCCCCTTCAAGAGCAGTTTCCTGCCCGGAAGATTCTGAAGGAACGCAAAATCCGCACTGCAGTCCTCCAGCTTCATCGCCCAGGAGGTGTCCCCCGCCAGTACCACGGTATCCTGCGGACCCACAGCCGCCAGCCAGTTTTCCCGCAGACGCTCCACATAGTTCTCCCAGCCGCTGAAAATGTCCATGGGCTTGGACGTTCCCAGCGACAGATGAAGATCCCCGATTGTAAAAATTGCCATAGCATCCTCCGAATGACTGGCCGCAGACCGGCCATACTAAGAAAAGGAAGCGCCGCGCCCTATGAAGCGGCGTTTTGCGAACTGATTTTAAGGAGGCAATAAAAATGCAGGACGAAAAGATTCTGGAAGGCATTTGCTGCGAAGTAGAGAACTGTGTGCACAACAATGGCAACTGCTGCTGCACCGCGCAGGAGATCAAAGTGAAAAACCGCATGGCCGTCCTCGGTGAAGAGACCATGTGCGAGACCTTTGAGGAAGTTTAGGCTTCGTCGAAAAATGTCCGCAAAAACGGCTCGTGTGATATGCACGGGCCGTTTTCATTGCACCCTTTTTCTCTACAAAGCAAGCGCCGCAGCCCGAATGCCGTCCTTTTCCACCACCTGCGTGAAGCGTACGGGCTTTTCCCGCAGGCCCGCAAGGCTCGCAGGCGCCGGGACCCCGGTCTTTTCCTGCAGCAGGCGCATGGCCTCAAACTCATCCTCCGGCACATCCGCCCCCAGCGCGCCCAGCACATCGCACGGGAACTTGTACGGGCTTGCCGTGGAAAGTACAACGCAGGGCGTTTCGCCGGCCGCCTGCTGCCGTGCCACACGGAACGCCACCGCCGTGTGCGTGTCGCACAGGTATCCGTCCGCTTCATACCGCGCGCGGATCTCCTCCCGCACCTGCGCGTCATCGGCACAGCCGCAGGCAAAGGTCTCCCGGATGGCGGAAAGCACTTCGGCGGGCACGGTGTAATGCCCATGCTCCGCCAGCTCACGCATCCATCCCGCCACCGCTGCCGCATCCTGTGTTACATGGTACAAAAGGCGCTCCAGGTTCGAGGACACAAGAATGTCCATGGACGGCGAGGACGTTTTGTAGAACGTGCGGCGGGCGTCGTAAACACCCGTGGTGAGAAAGTCCGTGAGAACGTTGTTTTTATTGGACGCGCAGATCAGCTTTTCCACAGGCAGGCCCATACGTTTGGCGTAATAGCCCGCAAGGATATCGCCGAAATTGCCTGTGGGCACACAGAAGCTGACGGGCGCGCCCGGTGCGATATCCCCCCGCTCCGCAAGCTGCGCATAGCTGTAAAAATAGTAAACGATCTGCGGTACAAGGCGGCCCCAGTTGATGGAGTTTGCGCTGGAAAGCTTTTCGTTTTTGGCAGCCAGCTCCTGCGCGAGGTCTTCGTCCGCAAACACGCGCTTTACGCCTGTCTGCGCGTCGTCGAAGTTTCCGTTGACAGCATACACCGCCACGTTATCTCCCTCCTGCGTGGACATCTGCAGGCGCTGCACCTCACTGGTGCCCGCGTTGGGATAAAACACCGCGATACGGATGCCCGGCAGGCCCGCATAGCCCGCGAGCGCGGCCTTTCCCGTATCGCCGGAGGTCGCTACAAGGATCTTTGTCACGCCTGTTTCTCCCAGATTTTTTTTGGCCTCTACCAGCAGACGCGGCATAAGCTGCAATGCATAATCCTTAAACGCGCAGGTCGGGCCGTGCCACAACTCCAATGCATAGGTATTCCCGGCCACATGCGCCGCAAAGCCTGCCTTGCCGCCGAAGTTTTCGGTGCTGTATGTCTGCTCTGTGGCGGTTTTTAAAAAATCCGGGTCATAATCCGTCAGAAACATGCCCAGCACCTTCTGCGCCGTCTGCGGATACGTCAGGCCGTAAAACTCCCGCATGTCCACCTGTGGGAACTGCTGCGGGACAAACAGCCCGCCTCCCGGCGCAATGCCCGTGAGAATGGCCGTGGACGCACCGGTGCAGAGAGCACTGTCGCGCGTGCTTGTGTAGTTCATACTTTACCCCTCCAATTATAGCCACAGCCGCTATCCGGCTGTTCCGCCGTTTTCCGCAGCCCTGCAAGGCCTGCTCTTTTTCCGTGGGACAGAGCGGCTCTGCCCAGCCCTTTCTAAAAAGTGCGCTTCCAAAAGCCCCAGGCGTTTTCAAAAAACACCTTGTTCAAAACCGTCTCCGGCAGCCCGCGCGCCAGAAGGTACCCGTATAAGCGCGGGATGCCCCCGATATCCCGGATATCCTCCGGCACATGTGCGCCGTCAAAGTCCGTTCCAAAGCACACCGTATCCTGCGCTCCCAGCGAAAGGAACACATCCAGATGACGGTATACGTCGTCGCTGCATGCCCGCATGCGGTCGCTGCTTAAAAACGCACTGCACAGATTGATGCCGATCAACCCGCCGCGCCGTACGATCTCCCGGATCTGCTTTTCCGTCAGGTTGCGGTGGTGCCCCGTGACACGGCGCACGTTGGAATGCGTGGCCACCACCGGACCACCGTAACATTCAAACACCTCCGCCACACCCTCGTCGGAGAGGTGAGAAACATCCGGCACAATGCCATACTGCGGCAGCGCACGCACCACTGCACGGCCGAACTCCGTAAGCGGGCCGCCCGCTTCACCGCCGCAGCCAAGCTCGTTTTCGCCCATCCAGGTCAACGTCAGAAAGCGCACGCCGTCGCGCTGGAATTCGGCCAAACGCTCAAGGCTCCCACCCAGCGCCGCACCGTTTTCCACGGAAAGAATGGCCGCGCGCCTGCCCTCTTCAAATGCGTCTTCCGTCTCCTGCGCTGTGCGGCACTGAACGATCCGCTCTCTGTTCGCGGCGAGCTGCGCCCGAAAACAGGCGGTCTGAAGGCGGTACGAAGCATAAGCCGTGTCCGCGCCCGGCGCATTGTCCTGCACGAATACGGCGAACACCTGCGCCCACCGGCCCAGTGTCCGCGCCTTTTCCAGATTGATGTGCGCATCCGCATCCGCGATGCCGCCGCCCTCCGTCAGGCGGGACACCGTGTCACAGTGCAAATCAAAAAAGTCCAACTTCACAGCCTTCTTTTCTACAAGGTAAACGCATTTTCAATACAATTCAGCCGCGGCGTCCCCAAGCGGGGCACCGTGACCTCCACCACGTCGAAGCGCATAAAATTCTCCGCCAGCTCCGGGTGAAGCAGCAGATATCCCTGTGCCGCCAAAACGATCCGCCGCCGCTTTTGCGCTGTTACAGCCTCTGCGGGCTGCGCGGCGGCAGCCTCGTCCCGCGTCTTCACCTCGGCAAAGATCAGCATGTCTCCTTTTTGTGCAATGACGTCGATCTCACCCCGGCGCGTGCGAAAATTCATCTCCAGCACCCGGCATCCTCTGCGCCGGTAATACACGGCGGCCAGCCTTTCGCCCATGGCCCCCCTGCGGGCGCTCTTCCGCTCACACATAACCGCGTTTTTTTAAAAAGGACCTGCGGTAAAACGGCTGAATGCCGTATTCGTCCAGCAGCGCGTAATGCAGCTTGGTCGGATATCCCTTGTGCTTTTCCAGCTGGTATTGAGGATATTCCTTCGCGAGCTGCTCCATGTACCGGTCCCGCGAGACTTTGGCCAAAATAGAGGCGGCCGAAATACTTGCCGAACGGGCGTCTCCCTTGACGACGCTTTGCGCGGGAATCTCCATCTCCGGGCACCGGTTGCCATCGATGAGCGCCAGCCCCGGACGCACCGCAAGGCCCTCCACAGCCTGCCGCATGCCCAGAAGCGTAGCGTTCAGTATATTCAGCTCGTCGATGGTCTGCGGCCCCACCATCACGACCTTGTAGGCAAGCGCCTTTTCAATGATCTGCGGATACAGCAGCTCCCTCTTTTTTTCCGAAAGCTTTTTGGAATCGTTTACGCCGTCCACCGGAGCTGCGGGGTCCAGAATAACAGCAGCCACGCACACCGGACCGCACAACGGGCCGCGGCCCGCCTCGTCCACGCCGCACACGACGCCCGCACGGGCGCGGTATTCTGCGTCGAACGCATACAGTTCCTCCGTCATGCTTCCTCCGGCCTTTCCAGCGAAACGCGGCCCAGCTTTGCGCCTCGGAATTCATCCACCAGCGTAATGGCCGCGCGCTCGGTATTCACCACACCGCCGGACATCAGCATGCCCCGCTTGCGGCCCACAGTCTCCAGCAGGTCGTAGGCGTCCTGCCCCAGCTCCTCCTCTGTCAGGCGGTAGCGCTCCGCCAAACGCTCCGGATACATCCGCTGCATTTCACCCAGCAGCGCCGTTGCCAGCGCCTCGATGTCCAGCACATCGTCCTTGATGGAACCGATGAAGGCCAGGTTGCCCGCCACCTCCATGGAGTCGAATTTTTTCCATAGCACGCCGGGCATATCCAGAAGGTCATAATTGCCCACGGTCACCCACTGCTTGCCCCGCGTAACGCCGGGCCTGTCGGCAGCCTTCGCGCGCGCCGCGCCCGCGAAGCTGTTGATAAACGTTGATTTTCCCACATTGGGGATGCCCACGACCATCACGCGGATCTTCGCACCCGCCATGCCCTTGACGGCACGGCGCTCCAGAAGCTTTGCCAATTCCGTCTCAATCGCATTTTTTACGCCCTGTACGCCGCCGCGGTTTTTGCTGGTAACGGCAAGGCAGCCGTCGCCGCCGCGGCGAAAATACGCCACCCAGCGGGCGGTCACGTCCGGGTCGGCCAGGTCTGCTTTATTCAGTACATACAGGTGGGGCTTGCCCGCCGTGATGCGCGCAATCTCCGGGTTCAGGCTGCTGCGCGGGATGCGTGCGTCCAAAAGCTGGAGCACAGCGTCCACATTGCGGATATCCTTTTCCATCAGGCGCAGCGTTTTTGTCATATGCCCCGGAAACCACTGGATGGGGCGTGCGCTCAGACTCTCTTTCATGCGATTTTCCCAAAGCTGCTCAGCGGGAACACCCGCAGCAGCACCTTTCCCAAAATATCCCGCTCGTCGATGAAACCCACTTCCGTGCTGCGGCCGTCCAGCGAGCGCGGGCGGTTATCACCCATCACAAACACGCAGCCCTCCGGAACCGTGACGGGAAACTCTACATCGTACCCGGTTGTCGTCGGCGCAGAAATATAAGGTTCTTCCAGCACCGCGCCGTTCAGCGTCACAGCGCCTGTCTCGAAATTGATATCAACCGTATCGCCGCCCAGAGCGATGATGCGCTTGACCAACGGGTCTCCGTAATTGATGTAGCCGTCCACCACCACCACATCGCCGCGCTGGGGCGTATACAGCATGCTCTGTACCGCCACGCGGTCCCCGCCGTAAAGTGTAGGCTGCATGGAAACGCCGGAAACGGTGATGATGCGCACGGCAAACACAAAAAACAGTACGATCACCGCCAGCGCGAACACCAGTGAATCATACCACTCGAACAGCGCGTTTTCCTTAGACTGTTTCGGTTCCATGCACACACCTTCTTTTCATCAATAATATAACAAAAAAGGGACAATGTACATTGTCCCTTTTTGTGAACTTATCGAAGCTGTTCTTTGACCTTGGCGGCCTTGCCGGTGCGTTCACGCAGATAGAAGAGCTTCGCGCGGCGTACACGGCCCTTGCGCACAACTTCCACTTTTTCAACGAACGGAGAGTTCACGGGGAACACACGCTCGATGCCCACGCCGTAAGCAGTGCGGCGCACAGTAAAGGTCTCGGCAACACCGCCGTGCTTCTTCGCGATGACAGTGCCTTCAAACGCCTGGATACGCTCACGCTCGCCTTCTTTGATACGAACGGAAACACGCACGGTATCGCCCACGTTGAACTCGGGACGATCCTCTTTGATCATGCCTTCGGTAATGATTTTCATTGCGTCCATTGTTGTACAATCCTCCATGTTTATTTAGACATTCATACCCGGCGGAGCGCCGGCAGAGGACTGTCCGTTTAATGTGTGACATTAACCCCGCTGTTGGCACAGTGGATATAACGCCTAAATATAATACCACATGGCAATTCCGAATGCAAGCATTTCAGGAAAATTTTTCGCCGTTTCGGGTGTAGATCCCGGTGCGCAGGATATTTCCCGATGCGGCTGGCAGGCCGTGCTGCTGCTCCAGCCACCCCAGCACCAGAACCGGGTTTACATTCAGCACACTGCCCGCAGGCAAACGCATACACACCACAAGGCCGCCGTTTTTCCGCATAAGCTGTACCTCCGGCAAATGCGCTTTCAGATCCACTGTTTTTTTCTTTCCGCGCTTGCCCTCCTTCACTACCTCGGCCGCGGGCGCCGCGTTATAGGCCTCCCATGCTGCGCATGCTGCCTGCGCGTCTTTTTCCGCGTAGCGCACCTCATAAGCGGCGCACGCAATATCGCCCGCATCCAGCACGGCGGGCGCAATGCGCGTCACCTTAATGCCCCGGGGCAGGCACGCAGAAAGCGCCGGAGCCGCGGCGTCCCAGTCGTACCCCTCCGCCTCGGACTTGAAGTCCACCGTCTCGGCCAGGCTCTCCTGCCCCAGAGACAGCGGCGCGGCAAACGTCATATAAATGTGAGGGTTGAACCCCAGCGTATACCAGACAGGCAAGCCCGAACGCTTGAACGCGCGCTGCATCACCCGCTGCAGGTCCAGCAGCGAAATATAAGACGCCTCGCCCGTTTTGGTGAACCAGACTCTAATCGTAGTCAAAACAGGCACCTCCCAGCAGCTTATTTGCGCCGCAGCCGCTGCACGCGCGGTTGCACGGCGGCGTGGTCTGCGCGCCCAGCGCCTTTTGGTATTCCCGCACCAGGTACTCCCTGCTCACGCCGTAGTCCAGGTGGCTCCAGGGCGTAACCTCGTCCAGACCGATGGTGCGGTTCGCGTAAAAAGCAGTATCAAAGCCAAGGTCGCGAAACACCTCCAGCCATGTATCGTAACGAAACTGCTCGTCCCAGCCATCAAAGCAGCAGCCCCGGCGGTAAGCCTCCACCAGAACCCGGGAGAGCCGCCGGTCGCCCTTCGCAAAGACCGCCTCCAGAAAACTGGTATGACTGTCGTGGTAGCTCACACTGATCTTGCGGCTTTTGACGCTGCGCAGCAGATGCTGCTGTTTTTCACGCAGCTCATCCTCGGTATTCTGGCCCACGAACTGGAACGGCGTCATAGGCTTCGGCACAAAACACGCCACGCTGATGGAGACCTGCACGCCGCGGCCCTTGGGTTTGTTTTCGTTTTTATAATAGAGGTCCACAATGCGCTGCGCCGTGTCGGCAATTCCCTCAACGTCCTCCATCGTCTCTGTGGGCAGGCCCAGCATGAAGTAGAGCTTCACGGAGGTGTAGCCGGCGCTGAAGGCAAGGTTGCAGGTGCGCTCGATTTCTTCCTCGGTAACGTTTTTATTGATGACGTCCCGCAGACGCTGTGTTCCGGCTTCAGGCGCAAAGGTAAGGCCGCTTTTCCGCACCTTGGTGGTTTTGCGAACCAGAGACTCCGAAAAGTTGTCGATGCGCAGCGACGGCAGCGACATACTCACATGCTCTTTGGGCGTCCATTCCAGCATATCGTCCAGCAGTGTTTCCAGTTGGCTGTGATCACTGGTGGAAAGCGACGTCAGAGAGATCTCATCGTAACCTGTATTCCCGCACAGGCTGCGCCCCGCCTTGGAGAGCATATCCGCATCCCGCTCACGCATGGGACGATAGATGAAGCCCGCCTGACAAAAACGGCAGCCCCGCACGCAGCCGCGCAGCACTTCGATCTGCGCGCGGTCGTGCACCGCACCGATCATCGGCACCACAAAATTCTCCGGCAGCGGCTGGCTGTTCATATCCTGAATGATGGCCTTGCGCACCACGGCCGGCGCGCCTTCTTTCGCCGTGATGGCTTCCACGCGGCCGTCGGGCCGATAGGACACATCGTAAAACGCGGGCACGTAAACGCCTTCGATATGGCACAGGCGCTTTAATATCTCCCGTTTGGTGAGCCCCTCTCTGCGCCCCTGAATGATGGTGTCGCACACATCAGGCAGCTGTACCTCGCCCTCGCCCAGCATCATCAGGTCAAAAAAATCCGCCAGCGGCTCAGCGTTGCACACGCACGGGCCGCCCGCCACAATGAACGGCGCATCCTCCCCTCTGTCCTTTGCATAAAACGGAATGTGCGCCAGGTCGAGCATAGCAAGAATATTGGTGTAGGAAAGTTCATACTGGAGTGTAAAGCCCACTACGTCGAACATCCCCAGCGGGTCCTTGCTCTCCAGCGCATACAGCGGAATATCCCGCTGCTGCATCTGCTCCTTCATGTCCACCCAAGGCATGAACACACGTTCACACCAGATGTTATCCCGTTTGTTGAGGATCTCATACAATATTTTCATGCCCAGAAAGGACATGCCCACCTCGTAGGTATCCGGAAAGCAGAAAGCGAACCGAAGGTCCAGCTTCTCCTTCTCCTTATATACGCAGCCCGGTTCGCCGCCGGTATAGCGGCCCGGTTTCTGCACTGCGGCAAGCGCAGCTTTCAGCTTTTCATCCAAGCGTTCAAACATCCTTTCCCTTTTTCGGGCTTATACCCCCGCGTTGTTTCACCATACCCCAAGCTCACACTTCACGTTCCGCTTGGCATTCACTTAAAAAACATGACATCTATGCCGCCAAACTCACGCCCCGCCCGCGGCCCGCATTCACTAAGCGGGCATATTATACCATGACGCCGCGAAGCGGCCTCAACAAAACCGCATCTGCTGCGGTTTTGCATGGTTCAATGTTCTCAAAGCTCTGTGCTCCAGCACAGGGCGTGTGCCGCGCACACGCCCGGCCGCGCAAGCGGCAGTTTTGGGGTCATTATACCGTATTTGCGCGCAGAATGCAAACAGAAAAGGCCTGTGCACGGTGCCATTCACGCGCTGCGCAGGCCTTTCTTCTTTATTTTTGCCTGAACTCCTTTGCCAGCAGATAACCCGGCCCCAGGAAAGCCGCCGCACGAGCGCCGCGCGGCATCCCGCCCAACAGCGCAAAGCCGAGCGCCGCCGCGCAGAACAGGCACAACAGCAGCCGCTGGGCACGGCGCAGCGCATCCTGCTTTTCCGCAGGCAGCAAATTCTGCAGCAGGCGCGCGCCGTCCAGCACACCGAACGGCATCAGGTTGTAAACGCCCGTACACAAACTGACGGCGGCGAGAAAATACAGTGCGTAGCTCGCCTGCCGGTGAAGCTGCAAAAAAAGCAGCGCCGCCATGATAAAATTCGCCAGCGGCCCCGCAGCCAGCACCCATAGCTCTTGTGTGCGGAGCAACTGCTCCGCTCCCGAAAGCCCGATGCCTCCCGCGCTGAAATGGAGACCGGGCAATTTATGCGTACACAGCATATATGCCAGCACATGCCCGCTTTCATGAACGAAAGCGCACACCAGTGTCATGCGAAGAAAGCCCATAGGGTCGAACAAAAGCCCCGCCGCCAGACAGGCGCACAGCAGTACAGGCTGCACCGACGGCCCGCTCATGCGGCCAGCTGCGGAAAGCTGGGCATCGGGTCCACCCGCACGCCGTCGAGAATGATCTCCAGATGCAGGTGCGGGCCGGTCACAAGGCCTGTGCTTCCCACCGCTGCAACAGTCTGCCCCTGCGTGACCGTCTCCCCTCCGCGCACAAAGATGTAAGAGAGATGCTGGTACAGCGTCTGGACACTGCCCTCATGGCGGATAATGATATAATAGCCCCGCAGACGGTTGTAGCCCGTGCGCACCACCTGGCCGGACTGTGCCGCTGCCACAGGCGTGCCCTCTGCCGCCGCGATGTCGACACCCGCATGGAAATCATCCGCACCGTTCACCGGGTTATCCCGGAAACCGTACCCCGAAGTGACCGGCCCCGCCACCGGCAGCAGAAGCTCCTGCGGCAGCGTATAATCGTCCATGGAAGCGCCGTCAGGCACCTCACGTTTTTCGATACCGGGCCAAAAGCCGCCCTGCCCGTCCAACGCCTCCGGATCTTCCAACTGCCGGACCAGCCGCTCCGCGCCCATACGCAGATCCTCCACCACGCCGTTTGCAAACCGCGCAAATGCGTTATCCGTGGAAAATTCCACGCCCGCTGTCATCATCTCGTGATACTCAGCCCTCATGTCCTCCAAAAAAGGCGCGCCGGCGCTGCGCGCAAAAAACACAAACGCCACCAACAGCGCGCACAGCAGGACCTGCACGAACAGGACATGCTCTTCGCCCGAGTTTACCTGAGGCACCGTAAATGGCTCCGGCTTCACCTTTGCTGTGGGGTAGAGCTGTTCCACCGGCGCTGTTCCCGCGTCCCGCTGCCCCTCCGGCATGTCCTCCCGGTCTCCCGCAGCCGCCGAAAATGTTCCCGGAACCGGCTCGGGCAGCTCAAACCGCTCGGCCCGTTCCCCCTGCGGCCGCTGTGTCCGGCGCGCCTTTCCGTCCCATCCTGCTTCTGGTGTGCCAATTTCCTCCGGAGGGTCCTCATTCAGCCGCATCCATTCCTCCTGCCGCCCGCTGTCCTTTTCCCACATCAACGTCACGCACCTTTTTATCCCGGTTTTTCGGAACGCTCATTCCTTTAAAAAGGCTATGCGGCGAACGCCAAAAAAAGAACCCGGACAGCCTGTGTACAACAGATTGTCCGGGCCGGTAATTTGGGAAGGGTCAGCGTCCCAGCAGGTTCCTGAGCCTGCCCAGCAGCGTTTGCGGGCGCGGCGCTGCCGGGCGGCGCTGAGGCTGCTGCAAAGCGGCAGCATGGCGGCGTGCTGTCGGCGCACGGCGTACCGGCTCCCCCGCCGGGCGCGGCGCAGGCATGGCGGGCCACGTGCCGGCCAGCATATCATACATGCCGAGCTGGCTGTCAACGCGGGGCGCGTCCGGCGCAGGCTTCACCTTGGGATAGGTGCCGTCCGGCTGCATTTCCCGGGCATTCACATTGTCGCGCAGCTGCAGATCCAGCATCTGCAGCAGCTCACCCGCAATGCGTCTGTCCTGAATACGCACGCCCACCTCGACACGTCGTTCGGTGTTGCGGGTAAGAAAATCGCCCGACGCGATATACACCCGTGTATCCTGCCCGCAGCCAAAAGCATACACACGCTCGTGCTCCAGATAGCGGCCCACGATGCTGCGCACCGTGACATTTTCCGTCAGGCCGGGTACCCCGGCTTTGATGCAGCAGATGCCGCGCACGATCATCTGCACAGATACCCCCGCGCAGGACGCTTCGGATATTTTTTCAATGATATCCTTATCGCTGATGGAATTACACTTAAGGATGATGCGTGCGTCCTTCCCCATGCGTTTCGCCTCGATCTCCGCGTCCATCTCCTGCATCAGCACGCTTTTGAAGCACAGCGGCGCGACCAGAAGGTTGCCTGCGTGCTCTGTCAGGCGTTCAATGGCAAGATTATTGAACACGGTTGCCAGCTCGGAGCCGATGCCGAGATCGGTCGTGATAAACGAAAGGTCCGTATACTGCTCGGAGGTCTTTTCATTGTAATTGCCTGTGCCGATCTGGGCAATATAGTGCAGCTGATTGCCCTTTTTCTTTGTGATGAGCGTCAACTTTGAATGGATCTTGTATGCCTCAAAGCCGTAGATGACCGTGCAGCCCGCCTCCTCCAGCTGCTTGGAAAAGTCGATGTTGTTCTGTTCGTCGAAGCGCGCGCGCAGCTCCACAATGGCAACGACCTCCTTGCCGTTTTCGGCCGCGGAGATAAGCGCCTCGATGATCTTGGATTCATGTGCCACGCGGTACAGCGTCATTTTGATGGAAAGCACGTCCGGGTCCTGCGCAGCCTCGTTGAGCATGCGGATGAAGGGCCGGATGCTCTGGTACGGATAAGAAAGCAGTACGTCCTGCGTTTCCACCACACGGGCAAGATTAAAATCCGGCGGCGGCAGCATGGGACGCTTCACCGGGTAAAACAGCTCGGTATGGCCGTCCTGCGCGATGCGCGCGGATATCTTGAAGCCAATGGACATATCCAGCGGCGTCGTCTGCTCAAACACCTGTTTTGCGGGCAGCATCAGCTTTTCGCGCAGGAACCCGACGATCTCCGCCGGAGCACGCGGCGTTGTCTGCAAGCGCACGGCCGCCAGCTTGCGGCGCTTTTTCAAAAGATCGCTCATGATCTCGCGATAGTCCACGTCGTGGTCGAACATGCCTTCATCCACTGTGATATCCGCATTGCGCGTCACGCGGAAAATGCACCGGCTCTGCACGGTGTTCTTGCCGAAGATCAGGCCCGCGAAATGTTCCACCATCTCTTCCACCAGTGCAAAGGCGACAGAACCGCCCGACGGCACAAATATGATACGCTGGAACTGCGTGCTGATGGGTACCAAACCAAAGGAAGACTGCGCGTCTCCCTTTCCCTTCAGAATGGTGCCGACATACACCTCATTGTTGCGCAGAAACGGAAAGGGATGCCGCCGGTCGATGATCTGCGGAGAAAGGACGGGAAATATCTCCTGCATGAAATATTTACGCCAGAAATGCTCCGCTTCTTTGCTCAGATGCGCAAAATCCACCCTGCGGTAGCCCAACACACCCACATTCTCATACAGCTTCGCCACAATTTTATCGCAGTGCTGCTGCAGCTCCGCGACCTTAGGCATAATGGCGTCCAGCTGTTGAGCGGGCGTCATGCCCGTCTTGTTCTCTTTTTCATCGCCGCCCACCAGCGTACGGTCGTACAACGACCCCACGCGTACCATGAAAAATTCATCCAGATTGCTCGCGTAAATGGCGGCAAACTTCAGCTGCTCGCCAACCGGGACCGTCTTGTCCTTCGCAAGGTCCAGGACGCGCCGGTTGAATTCAAGCCAGCTCAGCTCCCGATTGATGAATATCTCCCTCGTATGCGGCTGTTCCATAAAAAACTCTCCTTTAAATAAACGCACGGTCCTTTCAGCCGGCACCGCGCCGCCGTGCTCCCACGGCTCAGGAAACCCGGACATACGCCCGCATGCCGTCTACGGTGCGCTCCGAGATGCCTTTTACCCGTTCCAGTTCTTCCACCGCGCGGAACGGTCCGTTCGCCTCGCGGTATTCCACGATTGCCAGCGCCTTTTTCTCCCCGATGCCGGGCAGCGTCTCCAGTTCCGCGGCGGGCGCAGTATTGACATCCACCCTGTCCGGCCCCGCGTCAAAATACGGCGCTCCGTCCCAAGGCGGATATTCAGCCTGCCGCACGGGCGGCGCCGTTGCGCAAAGGCACACGAGGACGGCACACAACGCCGCCCACCAAGCCGCGGCAAAGCGGCGTCCCATTCTATCATCCCCTGTTCTGAAGCATTCATCCGGGACAACGCGCAGGCGGCAATATCAAGGTCATTATACCGTGGCGCCGTGCTGCGGCCCCAACAAAACCGCGCCTGCCGCGGTTTTGCATGGTTCAATGTTCTCAAAGCCCATGTGCGGAAGCGCATCAGCGCATAAAGTGCGCGCAGCCGCGCAAGCGGCGGCTTTGAGGTTATTATACCATATTTCTAAGCTCACACCTCGCGTACCGCTCGTGTTCACTAAGAAACACGGTATCTATGCCGATAAGTTCATGCTTCGCCTGCGGCTCGCACTT
>OMGG01000760.1_pt1 | contig 15957 bp, 16 predicted proteins | sample 1645891 | NCBI WGS metagenome assembly OMGG01 (sample SAMN05578587, study PRJEB25193) | human gut metagenome | biome: Human Microbiome; feature: human-associated habitat; material: feces | host: Homo sapiens | place: USA:Birmingham
CACGACTTCCACAATTCTTCTAACCTTAAATCTAAATCTCTATGAAAAAAACGTGTTGCAAATATAGGCGTTTGTTCAACATAGAGGTGTTAATGAATTGCATAAAGAGAGAATAAAAACTAACATCTGCAAAATGATGCAATTTTTCAGAAGCTTTCTATTAATTTTAATAAACTTTTATAGAGTGGATTGCGTTCGAGTAGTTCGGGAACTCCTGTAATGAACATCTGTTTTCTTGCACGGGTCAAGGCAACATTCAGTTTCCGGTCGATCAAAACACCCTCTTCTTCCGTCAGATTGGATAGAAATTTTAGTTGGTAAGGGTAGTTGACACAGAAGGAATAGATTATTACATCACGCTCGCTTCCCTGGAACCGTTCTACTGTGTCAACTAGAATTCGGTTCAGAGCTGGAATACCTAATGATTCTATTTCTTTTTTTATCAATGCTATCTGACTCCGGTAAGGGGTAATGATTCCTAAAGTACGGGATTCGTCAAAATCTGCCTGATGATCTTCATAAATGCGAACAGCTAAGTCGGCAACAATACGTGCTTCCGAATAGTTGATCTTTGCAGATGCTCCGGCCTTCTCCGGCACAGAGGGATAAAAAGCCAAACGACAGATAGTATCGGATGATTCTATTTGGTGAGGCAGGCCGACAGGGATCAGACGCCCTCCATAAAAGGCACGATTAGCAAACAAAGCAACTTCCGGATGCATTCGCCCTTGGCGGCACAGCATATCGTAGGAACGTTGAACCGTTGCAGTACAGTTCCGGTAGAGGCGTTCAAACAAGGAATCTTTCAGATTGGTCAACCCGATAGACAGTAAAGATTCATCATAAATGGCCGATTGCTCCGTATTTTGCTGTACGACAGCAGGCAGTTGCTTATGATCTCCGATCAACACAAACTTATCTATTGCATCTTTTCCGTCTTCTCCACGTGCACAGAGGATGCCTAACAACTGCGGTTCCAATATTTGGGTAGCTTCATCAATAATGGCTACATCAAAATGCTTCAAACAAAACAGTTCCGGTTTGCCGGAAATAGCCGCTACCGTTCCCACAATAATCCGACAATTCCGGATGCGTTCGTACACTTCCGAACGACGGTTACAAGAGGATAATTCATTTTCAATCAGATGCCCGCGGTAGGCTTCATCACATGACAATTCGCTTCCTACACGTATAAAATCAACAGCCGGAGCAATGGAAGCCAGCGACTTGCATATCTCATCGACAGCCCGGTTGGTGTATGAAAGCAAAAGAATCTGCGCATCTTTATCTGCATGAAAAGTCTCCACCATTTTCTTCAGGGCACATGAAGTTTTGCCTGTTCCCGGAGGCCCGATAAGAAGGAAATAATCCTGTGCGGCTTTTGCTTTCAGGGCGATTCGCGTAAAATCGTCTTCCGAACGGGAAATCATGGAATCCAATGATTCATCAAAACGAGGAGGACGCTGTGACAACAATAAGTCACGCCGCTCCTTCCTTGCAGAAAGATAAATATATAACCCCTGATACATCGAGCGGAATGTTGTATCCATTGTATCATGTTCTATCGCATAAAGGCTTTCGGCAGGAAGTACGGATGGATTCTGCTGGGTAGCACGTAAGCGAATACCTATTTCGTTTTCTGTCAGGTATTCAATATTACCCTTGAAAACCATTTTATTGGTAACGTTATCTGTATCGCGGTTACGTTCATAAAGGATAATGGCATCGCCTTGACGGAAATTAGGAAGAGAAGTCCCTGTTTCAAGAGCTTCACTTCTGACAGTCTTACTTGCAGAGGCTTCATTTCCAAGAATATCATTTCCAATAGCTTTATCTCCGGTAATGTCATTTACGGCAGCTTCATTCAACAAAGTTTTCCCAGCCTTTTCCTTTTTAAAGAAAGAAAAAGTAAGTCCGGCTTTATGTTCATCGGCCGCATGATTCTCCTTTATTTTCAAATCATAAATGATTTCTCCGGCCTCGCATTTCTCCGCTAATGTAGAAAGCCATAAAGAAGCTGCCCCGGTACGTCCTTCATAATCCACATCACCGGATTTTGAGGTATAAAGTTCCTTTGTAATAAAGTTATACACCGCATAGAAGTAATTCTTTTCCAGTGGAGAAAGAGCTTTCAGTTTCGATTGAAAGTTATCAATAGAGGGACGCAGGTATGTTTCCCAAAAACGTCCTTTCAATCCTCGTTCATTCAAGGTGGAGGCATTGATTTCTTCCAGTTTTTGTGCCGTATATTCCAGACTGTTTCGCAATTGGACGCCATATTCATCGGCCACAATGCGGTTACGCAAATCAATCACCCGACGTACCATCGCCCATGAAGGACGGGAGGGATAAAGAAGCGGATAACGGGTATAAAGCAAATAGGTTTTCACTTTCCGGTGATCCATTCCCATTGAATATTGCAAGACTGCTTGATAAAGTAACATCTGTACTTTATTATTCTCCTTCGGCTCTACCTTGCCCCGGATAGCGTATTCATCCGCCTTGCCGGATTTCATTTCTATGAAAGAAGACATGTCCCGCTGCATATAGTCGAGACGTCCCTGAAGTCCGAGTGCTTCACAGATATAAGACGGTTCGAGCACGGCATCTGTCTTGTCCAGTTCATAACCGGCTGCATGAAAGGTATCATTGACCGTTTCACGAATATGATCGAAGTGCAGTTTGCAGTCCTCAAAGAATTGGCGTTCTTTCTCTTTGTCGCGCAAATCGGAACAGGCAGCCAACTCAATAGGATAACGCCGGAAGGCTTTCTGCATACAGGTACGATAATCTATGTCTTCACTCTTCGCATGAATCCATTCGTCCAGGAAAAGATTGGCTATATTTCCCAGTAACAGAGGCCGGGCATTTTCAATCGGTTGAAGGCGGGAAAGAAAATAATTGGCTGGATGATGCCCGTAATCACGGAAACACTCTGCCAAAGAACTGATGTCAAGTAAATAATCCGGTTCGAGTACAATGAAAGAAGGAGTCAGGATTCCCGCCTCATCCACTGCAACATCCAATAAATTGACCTGGGCATGACGCCAAAGCAGTTTGCACGTTTCTGCAAACTCTTCATTGATTTGAGGAATATTATAACGAACTAAATATGGTTTCTCCGAGACTTCGTCCAAGGGAGTCACATACAAATATTGCTCGTCGGCATACTGGAAGCAGACACGTATCCGCTGCACTCGTTCGCGGGCAGGAGGCGCAACCAGGTAGGTGGCATCCGCACGCGGAAGTAGCCGGTATAGTTCCAAGGGAATATCTTCTTCCAAGAGTTTACGAATAAAGAAAGCTAATGTTTTCGCATCGCGCAAGAGTTGTTCCCGGTTGGGCTCCTGCTGGCGGTTCAAGATAGCATTCGAAGTGAGCCGGAAAGTATGCAGCCGGTTCTGCTCTGCAACAGAGAGACCGACCTTAGCCGCCACAAAACTGATTCGTGCGGAAAGGTCGGTCATCTGTAAGCTTTCGTTTTGCATTTGCGCGCGACAAATACGCTCCAGCAAGTCGCGCATTTGCTTATATCCTACGGCAAGATAAGCATCTTCCGTCCGGCAAACTGCTAAAAGGATTTCATAAGATTCTATCGCTTCACTCTTCGGACAGGGCAACTTCATCTCCAGCTTCATCTTCAACTTCCTCTTCTGTTTTCTTCTTGTCCTTTATCATCAAAATACTCATCTCGTACAACAGATAAAGCGGAATAGCAACAACACTCAAGGTGAACGGGTCTCCCGTCGGAGTAATAATAGCAGCAGCTATCACTATGACGACAACCGCATGACGGCGGTATTTCCGCAGGAAGGACTTGTTGACCACTCCCATTAAAGAAAGCAACCATGTAACCAATGGAAGTTCAAAAGCCAATCCCATGCAGAGAATCAGCATCATAAAATTGTCGATATAAGAATTGAGCGACAGGATATTCTCCACTTCCGAACTCAACTGATAAGTAGAAAGGAAACGGAGAGTCAACGGATAAACCATAAAGTAGCCCAACAGTACACCGATGAAGAACATCAGTGTTCCGATAGTCAATGCTTTACGCACGCCCTTTCTCTCATTCGGATAAAGGGCGGGATTGATGAAACGCCATATTTCAAAAAAGATATAAGGCATAGCCGTCACCACCGACATCCAAAATGCTGTCGACATGTGAATAAAGAAAGGAGCAGCCAAGTTGATATTGACCAGCTTCACATAAAATTGTTGCGTGAAGAAGTCATCGGTCAAATCAAATGTTTTACCGATATGCCGTAATAAATCGTAGAATATGAAATCATTGTGGCAAGGCGCAAGTATCACATGGTCGAAGAGGTAGGGCATAGCAATAAAATAGCCTATTGCCAATACAAACCAAACTCCAACTACCCGAAAAAGTACCTTACGCAATTCGTCCAAATGATCCCAAAAGGTCATTTCTGCCATCCGTATGTTGTGCTCTTTTAGTTCTTAGAAGGATCTACTGGTTTGTCCAACTCGTCTTTAGCCTTGTTTATTTCATCTTTCGCTTCGTTTACACCGTCTTTGAAGCTCTTTACGCCTTTGCCTAATCCGCGCATCAGTTCAGGAATTTTCTTTCCACCAAAAAGAAGAAGGATAACCAAAGCGATAATAATCCATTCGGAACCACTGGGCAAAAAGCCTAACAATAATAAGTTTGTCATAAGTTTATTTGATATAAGAGGTTTTTAATAGTTGCTGCAAATATAATCATTTTCACCACAGATTACACGGATTCACACAGATTTATAGCTTATCTTTCGATTTATTGCTACTATATATTCTCTTCAATCTGTGTGAATCCGTGTAATCTGTGGTGAATTAATCCTGATAATATACCCGTTTCACCCGTGTCGATATACTTGTCAACACTTCATAAGGAATCGTTTCCAGCTTATCGGACAACACCGTAATCGGCAGATCATCACCGAAGATAATAGCCTGATCGCCTTCCCGACAATCAATATCCGTCACATCAATCATGCAGACGTCCATACAGATATTCCCCACATAAGGAGCTTTCTTTCCGTTCACCAGGCAATAGGCGTTGCCGCGTCCCAAGTGGCGGTTCAGTCCATCCGCATAACCGATAGGAATAGCTGCAATGCGTGAAGGGCGTACCAAATGCCCCATCCGGCTATATCCTACCGTATCTTCTTGAGGAACATCCCGGATCTGAAGGATGGTGGTCTTGAGCGTACTTACATTATGTATTATCGAATTGTCTATCGGGCTGACTCCATAAAGTCCGATTCCCAAGCGCACCATATCGTACTGTGCTTCGGGGAAACGCTCGATTCCTGCCGTATTACAGATATGACGGAGAATCTTATGAGAGAAGGCGGCCTGCAATTCTTGCGAACCTTTCTCGAACAATTCAATCTGTCCGCGGGTGAAAGCGTCGAACTGTGACGAATCACTTCCTACAAAATGAGAGAATACCGAACGGGGAATCACCGCGCTCTGATTCTTCAGACGACGGATAAGCAATGGAATATCCTCTACCGCAAAGCCCAAACGGTGCATACCTGTATCAAGTTTCACATGAATGGGGAAGTTGGTGATTCCTTCTTTCTCCGCAGCTTTGATGAGTGCGTCGAGCAGATGGAAATTATAGACTTCCGGTTCCAGTTTATAATCAAACATGGTTTTGAATGCAGTAAGTTCCGGGTCCATAATGATAATAGAGGCGGTAATGCCTGCCTTGCGGAGTTCGGAACCTTCGTCAGCAACGGCTACAGCCAGATAATCAACATGGTGTTCCTGTAAACTCTTGGCAATTTCATACGAACCGGCTCCGTAAGCTGATGCTTTCACCATACAGATCATCTTTGTTTCCGGATGGCGAAGCATAGAACGGTAATGGTTCAAGTTGGCTACCATCGCCCCGAGATTTACTTCAAGAATGGTTTCATGCACCTTCAATTCGAGGGCTTCGGATACCAAATCAAAGTTGAACACGCGGGAACCTTTCACCAGAATCACTTCCGAATGAAGCGATTTAAGTATATTGGATGCAAGGAGTGCTTCTGTATTAGGGAAGAAGTAGCGTTCGAGATCATCATCAAAACGAGCGGAACAAGAAGATATCTCCTGCCCTACACCAATCAGTTTATTAATCCCTTTGCTCTGTACCAATTGTGCTACACGCCGATAAAGCGTAGCGGTACTTTGTCCGGTTTCCAGTATATCCGACAGGATAAGCGTCCGTTTCAAGCCTTTCTTTTCCGAGCGGCGTACAAGGAAATCGAGAGCAATATCCAATGATGCCAGGTCTGAATTGTAGCTATCATTAATCAGTACACAGTTATTCTTCCCCTCTTTCACCTCCAGACGCATGGCAATCGGTTCGAGACGGGCCATCCGCTCGGTTATCTGGTCGGCAGGTGTCATCAGGTAAAGACAAGCTGCCAGACAATTCAGTGCATTTTCAATGGAAGCGTCATCGATGAAAGGGATACAGAAAGTATTATCCATCTCCAGATAACGATAAGATATAACGGTATGATCTTCTTTTTTGGTCACACGGCTGATATACAACGGGCGTTCAATGTCGGTACGGCTCCAAGCAATCTCACGTGCCGTCAGCATTGATTTTGCGACACAATTACTGATTAACTCGTTATCACCATTGTAAATCACGACATCACAGTCTTTGAAAAGCGTCAGCTTTTCCATGCATTTCTCCTGCAAGGAGAAGAAGTTTTCCTGATGGGCACCACCGATATTGGTCAGAATACCAATAGTAGGCTTAATCATTCGTTTCAAAGCTCCCATCTCCCCCATCTCGGAAATGCCGGCTTCGAAAATACCCAGTTCGGCTTCTTCAGAAAGTTGCCACACAGAAAGTGGGACTCCGATCTGCGAATTATAACTGCGTGGAGAACGAACGATGCAACGATCCGGGCTAAGCAACTGGTGCAACCACTCCTTCACAATGGTTTTTCCATTACTGCCGGTGATACCGATCACAGGGATCTTAAATTTATCACGATGTGTTTCGGCAAGCTTCTGCAAAGCTTTCAGAGGATTGGGAACGATGAGGAAGTTGAGAGTTGAGAGTTGAGAATTGAGAGTGGGCTGCGCACCATCATGCTGCATAGAACTCTCAACTCTCAACTCTCCATTCTCAACTTCTTTAAAGTCTTCTTCCGTAATTACAAAATTACGTACGCCCCGGTCATATAAATCGGGGATATAACGGGCTCCGCTGTTTCGTTTGGTAGTTAAAGCAAAAAAAAGAGTTTCTTCCGGAAAACTCAAAGAGCGGCTGTCTGTTAGCAGCCAATCAATAGTCGCTTTATGTTTGCCCACACGGCGGGCACCGATACTTTTGGCTATGGATTCAATCGCATATGACATAGTTCTGTTTCTTTTTGAAAATCTAAGTACGGGTATTTTCCAATAAGTCGTTCTATTTTTAACACTATTTGTCCTAAAAAGCGTTGATACGCTTCTGACTCGGGATGAAAGGGTTTGTGCGCCAAGTCCCGGCGGATGTCTTGCACAGCTACGATAACCTGCTTTGTTTCAGGAGAAAAGAAGGTTTCGGAGAAGCGTTCCCACAGGTAACGAATCGCCAGAGGAGACGGATGCAACATATCGTCGGCATAGAAGCGATAATCACGTAATTCGTCCAATATGATTTCATAAGAGGGGAAATAGAACACTCGTTCCGGGAACAGTTGTTGCAATCGGTCGATGGCGAGTAGCAGAGTCGATTTGCTTAACTGGTTGGCGTGCATCCCGTCGCGTATATGACGGATCGGGCTGACTGTAAACAGCCATTTTAGTTCCGGATTCCGGGCGGCCATTTCGGTGATGAGTGCTGTATAATCTTCTACAATTTCTTCAACAGACAGAAGCCTACGATTAAATTTATTCTCAGGCAGTTTATGACAGTTAGACACTACCTTTCCCGTTTCTTTCTGCTCATAAACATAAGCAGTTCCAAAAGTCAACATCAGCCAGTCAAGTTTTTGCATAGCCTGATGAACTTGTAACAGCCGAATATTGATATTCTGCAATGTACTTTCCAAGGTAGGTCCAGAAAAAAGACCATGATGCATAGGACTATGCCAAAGGTCATTATGGAAAAACAAGTCACCCTTCTTATATACTTTTCTTTTTAAGATTTCAATCAGAACAGCAGAAAGAGAAGAAGGGTTGTAAAGAATACCAAAAGGATTCAAATCTAATTGAAATTTGGCATCTTTCAAAAAATTCCCTACATTTTGGACAAAGCAAGATCCCATCATGAGTATTTGTCCGGCATGAGTAATAGGCGGTAAACCAACAGGTAACTCTATTTGTGTACGGAAATCCATATTATTTTCTCTTTAAAAATTTCAAACTATTCTCCAAGCACTACCCAATACCCATATCGTTTGCTTCCTACGCGTTTTAATAAGCCCAACTCCTGTAAACGTGCCAAGTTATATTTTATACCATCGACTGTTATACCTTCAATATGACTATTTAAATCCGCCCGTGTGGCCTCCGGATGTTCTCTTAGATAACTTAAAATCATATTTTGGGCTTCTGTTAATTTCTGGGTAGTGTATTGGGTAGTAGATTGGGTAGTATGTTGGGTAGTATATTGAGCCGGTCTTCGTTCATTATCGGCACTATCTTCCATATTTATATTCTCCTGATAGTTCTTTTTAATAAACTGTACTTGAAAAGACAAACCAACCTCCTTCCAACATAAATCAATTTCAGGATAAGATTTCATTTCTTCAGCCACCATTTTCAATCCATTACCCCATTGGTCAATGATGCCAAGTCTTTTAAACACAGGAGCTATTACTTTATTTCTTGCATCTGATTGGCGGCTCTCCATTGCCGAATAATCAATAGAGGGTGGTAAAAGCCCAGGACTTGTGATCTCAACCATATCATCATATATGGCAACTTTGACATCTTTTCCTGTCAGAGAATAATCTCTATGTACAATCGCATTACGGATAATCTCCCTTATTGCCTTCACTGGATACTCCCAACGTGAAACCGTATATACTCCCTCTATATTTGCTGCTTTATTAATATGCCGAAGTACAAAGTTATAAGTTTCTTCCGCCTGTAACCCAATGTGGACAATAATACTTTTTTGATCTAAAAACTCTTCCGTTCCTGTCCCTTTGAAACGGGCACATTCAACTTTGGCATTCGGAAACATAGAATTACGCAAATTATCATCCGAAAATAGAAGTAAAGCTTTTGTAGGATATTCTTTATCCTGTTCAGTCTTAACCAATTCCAGTTTACGAAGCACTTGAATATTTAAATCTTCACCTGTTTTCTCTTTGTAGAGTAATTTAAACCCACTTATATCCAATTCATCTGCGGACTTATCCATGACAACCTCACTATCAAAAGAAATATTTCTCCGTCTCCGCTCTAACTCTGCAATAATTGTTTCATCAGCTAGTTTATTGGTTGAACCAACCCTAATATAAGTTCCTTTCAGCTTCCCTTTATCTTTAAGATAGTAAGGGGGCATACTTCCACGATAAATACACACTTTAATAAGGTGTTTGTCCTCTATAGTTAAAAAAGATAACTCGCTCTAAATTGGACTTTGATTGAAAATCAAGAAGTTGGTCGTTTGCCTATATTATATAGGTAACAATATGGAAACGAGCGGACTTCTGCTCGTTTCTGTATTTTGCAATATGCAAAGAACGCCTTAATTCGGGGACAAAGATACGACAATTTTCTAAATATCCCATAATTCGCTAGGAGAAATTTATGGAATTTAGAACTTTTTTTGTAAAATCTGATGCTTAGCAACACAATATGCATCCAAAAACAAACAGCTGTATTCGGACATAGCTTATCCGAAAACCTGCTGCCATAACGTTTTATTGCTGACGATGATTCTGACATCGGCTTTCATGTACTGTTGCAATATTGGGGTATTTTGTCCCTGTGTGCTCACAGTGGCTGTAGCCATAAAATAGTTGCCATCTTCCCTATGTATGAGTTTGGCATTATGGCTTATGATGTTGCAGTTATAAGATGCATTGTCGTTGCCCTCGAAAGAAACATGAGCTGTCCTTGGCTCATCGAAAAGATGCAAATACTCAAAAAAATCTTAAAACATTCTTTATCCCCGATTAAATATCGTACCTTTGCAACCGAAAGAGTTCTTTGAATGGTTATGCAAATCACAGCAGGATGCTACATTCTGTATATTTCTAATTCGTAACCTCTTCTTTTTATGAGATAAAAACTTATCTCATTCTCAATTACTTATAAAAAATAAGTACTTTCGATGAAAAAACTCTTCAATATTTAGACTTACTGACATAGGGCTGTCATAGAAGACGCTATCTTTGTATCAAAAAGTATTAAACTTAATATTATAGAATATGAAAAGATTATTTTTATGCTCATCATTTGCTGATGTTGCTAATCTATTTGTCGATTGTGCCAAAGAAGATTTGCAAGGGAAAATTATAGCTTTTATACCAACTGCAAGCCTTACAGAACCAATACGATTCTATGTAAAAAAGGGGAAAAAGGCTTTAGAAGAAGCAGGAATGATTGTTGAAGAAGTCGAGATTACCCAACTGCCCAAAGAGGAAATATCTTCTATATTACATAAATGCGATTATATCTACATAACAGGTGGAAATACATTTTTCCTTTTGCAAGAGTTAAAAAGAAAAGGTGTTGATAAAATTATATCTAAACAAGTGAAATTGGGTAAACTGTATATTGGGGAATCTGCCGGAGCAATAATAGCCTCTCCCGATGCAGAATATATGAGAAGTGTGAATTTTGATCCAATAGAAAAGGCTCCTGAATTGAAAGACTGTACTTCTTTAGATTTGGTCGATTTTTATACGATTCCCCATTATGGAAATTTTCCATTCAAGAAAAAAGGTGAAAAGATAGTTCAACTATATAATGAGAAGTTGCAGCTTATTCCTATAAGTAATAAACAAGCTGTTATTATTGAAGATTCAAATATTCAAATTAAAGATGCAAAATGAATAGAATAGACCGTATTTCTGCTATATTGATTCAGTTACAATCGCACTCGTTAGTGAAAGCACAGCAAATTTCAGAACGTTTTGTAGCATAGACGAGATGCCAAGAAAGCATATCAAAGCAGAATGCAGCAACAAGAACGGTTGGCAATTCGTTACCTCAAAATCGGACATTCCTCCCAATGTCCTTATTATAAAGGGATAAAGATTATATTCCAAAATTACACTAAATAAATGAGAGGGGAATGTATTAAGTTTATTTCCCTCTCATTTAGTTTAGTTAGTTTCCAGAAACTTTATTTTGAACTTTTCATAGCACGTTTTATGCGATTTGATTCTTGCAAAAGCTTATTGGCTATACTATCTTTATAAGTAGCCATTTCAATCATTTCATGATGATGGCGAATAGAATCCTCGTAGGCAGCAACACAATTTCTTACATCATCTATAACTTTCTCATCTCGGCAAACAGAAAAATGCTTTTCGATGTATCGAACATTTGGGTCGTCAGATGGAAGAACCATCTTCAATGCCCGATATTTCAAGTCTGCTACCTCCCAAGCTTGATACTCTCGCCATTGGGCTAGGTTGCCCCAAATGGAGATGACAAGAGATAGAGCCAAGCCTCCAATGAAAAGAAGAACATACTTTGAAGTTGGCTCGAAGCGATGAGTCACTACTTTCTTCAGAGGTGTGTTATCCATTGCGTGAAGTTTGTTCTGCACATTTTTTGATGTGGCATTCAGCTCTTGTTTCACCTGATTAATGGTATCAAACAAGAGTTTGCTTCGCTGTTCATCTTTGCTTGCTTCTTTCTTGGTAAGGTCGGTAAAGATACAGATAGCCTCTCTTAATCTTACCAATTTGTCAATAGCTTCCCCTTCTTTTACAGCCATAGCAAGAATAGCTTTTTCAAGTTTGCTTGTATCAACACTTACAGAGACCGGAGTGCTTTCCGCCTCTGTATTCTTTGGTGAGGCAGAAAGTTCATCGACTTTTTGCTCCAATCTCTCAACTGTGCCGTAGATGGCTTCTAACATTTCTTCTTTCATGTTCGATTCTAATTTTAAGTTTATGACTTGCATCAAAGGCTAAAGCCTCTTCTGCGTTTCTTCTTTTTTTTCTTGGATGATTCATCCTCTGGGAATTGCTCAAAGGTCTGTGCATTGGCAGGAGCAAAGAGTCCTATGGAAGAAATACCATTCCATGGGTTCAGGCTGCTCTCCGACATGAATGGCAACAGCTCGTCCTTGAAACTACCTTGCTCATATTGTTGAGTAGAACTGGCTCTTGCTGATAAATGGTTCTCCATTACCTTAAATCTCGCATTCAGTTTGCCAAAGCTATAGTCTCGGCTAATCTGCGTACCCTTGAAGCTATATCCATCATTGCTGAAACGGATGCCTTGTACCTTGGTTCTCTCCTTGTCCTTATAAACAAGCTCCAAGCAAACACCTCGCTTTGCAAGTTCATTCTTGAAGTTCTGCCAACTATCAGCGCCTTTCAAGGCATCCTTGACGGCATTGTGAATCTCGTATTTGGCACGCTCAGCATTGCGTAACTTGCGAGTATTAGTATTGCTCTTGTCCGTTCCGTAGGTCAGTCCATACTTGGATTTTAGAGCCTTGGTCACCTGCTCATTACGCCTGTAATCATTCCTGTCTGATATGAGTTTGCCCTCATTATTGATGCGGTTATATACGATATGACAATGTGGATTGTCCGTGTTGTGATGCCTTACGATGATGAATTGGGTTTTGGTGATGCCCATCATCTGCATGTATTCAAGGGCTATCTTAGCCATGAACTCATCCGTCAAACTTGGCTTGTCCTCGGGTTTGAAGCTCAATGCAATGTGTCCCACAGGCTTCTTAATCCTTGGATTTAGCTGTCTTTGCAGCTCAAAACTTTGTACTATCTCGGCATTCGTGCCGAGTAACACTCCATCGGATGCAAGGATTTTCGCCTCGTCCTTGCCTGTCACGTAGCGGACGCAACCACCAAAGGATGCACCTTTCTTTAGCTTGCCTATCATGTGGTATCCTCCTTTCTGCCCATACTGCTTGGCTTCGGTTTATAACTTGCTTGGCGAAACTCGCCAAGGATTTCTTTCAATCTTCTCAACAAGTCCACCACATACACATGAGTTTCATGGAAACCTCTCTGATGCGACAGCTTGGTAAGTTGGTTGAGGTTGTTCGCCATGCCAATGAGGTTCTTGGCGATGGCTACCGTCTCTGCGTTGTGTCCGCTGACCACCTCGCCGTTCAAGGCGGACTCACGGATGTACTCCGCCAACTTGCGGTTGGCTTTTCTCGCCCTCAGCCTCAGAGCCTCGTAGCTTGGCTTCGAGAACTTTATCGTGACAGATTTCGACAGCTTGCGAACCCTGCCCGTGAGCGGTCTTCCGCCCTTTCTCCTGTCTTGTTCCTGTACGTTTGTCATTCGATACACTGTTTATAGTTGGTACACTCACTTTCTGCGACCGTTGGGAGCAAAAAATCTCCGCCCTCATGGTGGAGCGAGGCGTTTTGGGGTTCCCAAAACATAACCTCGCTCCCTCTCAGAACACGTTAGTTGGAACTACTGCCTTTCAGCTATCCACGCCCAAGGTCGCAGACCTTAATTCTCACAATTTGCGCCAAGCCTCGAAGTCCTCTTCATAAAGGCTTAGGTGGTGGCGCACGATGTTCTCGATGATGCCCGATACGCTCATGCGTCTCCCTCCGAGGATGCGGACGACACGATCAAGACGGTCTCGTACATCGGAACTGACGAAGACTGGCTTGCGGTCGTCAATCCTTGGAACCTGGAGGAAGGTCTGCTGATACTCCTCCAATGTCGCCTTGCGCTGCTTGCCACTGATGCGCTTCTGCGGATTCGGTGGCGATTGAACCTCGTTCGTAAGCTCGTCCTCCATGTTGGAGGTTGTTGCAGCCACATTCTCTGTCACAACTTCTAAATCGGAGTTCTCCACCTCTTCAAAGAAAGAGCTATGTTTTTGGGCATAGTCTTTACCATAAGTGGATGGGTGAAGCGAAGCCATCACCTCCTGTGTCATTTTCTCCTGCTGTTCAGGAAACATTTTCGTTTCTTTTGTTCTTGCCATAGCTTATGCTGTTTTATTTGTTAGTATAGTGGTCACGGTTTGCACCATTGACCGATTGTCGGGTGCAAAGTAAGTGTACTGAGTGCAGCCATGCAACTGATTGGGTGTAACGTGGCAATTTAGTTGTGGCTTGCTTATTTGCATACCGAGATAGTTGTGAGAACTTCAACGTATTTCTCAACTCATCATTGTTCATGTATTCGTTGCAGTCGTGCAAGTTTTTCTTGTTGTTTTTGGCGTTGAAGTCGGCAAACCCCGGCAACATACTGCCACAGAAATTGAAAACGCTTGTTTTTAGATTGCCGTGTCTTATCTTTGCACTCACAAACGTGGAGCACAGCATATGCGTGGAGCTTTGCGACATAAACATAGTATTAACTTAGAAAAAAGAAAAGTATGGGATTCATCGTATTCGAGGAAGAGGCATTCAACTATCTTGATGCCCAGTTGGAGAACTTCGTGAAGCGCATGGACAGAATCCGTGAGCGCAGTGAGGACAAGACCATGAACAAGTGGCTCGACACGCAGGACGTGTGTCAGACGCTCAACATCTGCCCACGGACAGTGCAGACGCTTCGGGACAACGGAACTTTGGCTTATACGCAAATCAGCCACAAGACCTACTACAAGCCAGAGGACGTGATGGCTATCGTAGCAGTAGTGGAGGACAAGAAAAAGGACATGCGCTTTCGCAAGCGCACAGGTTAGGCTGTCAATATACAACAGCCACTTAATCCAAAGCAGCAAGTAAACCGGGTAACGTAAGTATTAACAATAAAACGAGACAACTATGAGCAATGAAGTAATGACAAGAAACAGCGAGTGGATGAACCACATCGTGAACCACCTCAACCGAATGGTTGACAATTTTGAACGTGCCGTGATGAACTACCGCCCCATGCTTGGCGGTGAGCGGTTTATGACGGACAAGGAGCTTTGCGCCAGGCTGCAACTGAGCCGAAGAACCCTGCAGGACTACCGAAACAACGGTGTCATCCCGTATATCCAGCTTGGCGGAAAGATACTCTACCGCGAGTCCGACATTCAGAAGATTCTGATGGCTAACTATCGTGAGGCGTACAGAATGAAGGGCTTGTAGGAGAAATACATGTCCTTGATGAGTGGGGTGAAATGAACAAGGCGACAACGTATAACTTACCGAGCGTGGTTGTTATAGGTTGTCGCCTCGTTTTATTGGCTATACCGAGTTGTTCGTGTTTGCCGGGTATCATTTGTGTTACCTGTATAAATCTAATACCATGCTAAAACACACTGCGGTGGCTCGCCCAAGTGGCTGGAGGCGCAAAGCCTCCAAGGAACGTTGCTTTACGGCAGGTCTATGCCATTGCATTCTCTGTAAAGATACAGACCAGTTTAGTGCGGCTTGTCTGCTTGCCGATGACGGACTGCATGATGAAATCACGGAAGGCTCGGCTCTCAATGCTGTCAATACGGAAGGCTACCGCAATGACGAGTTCAAGGCTATACACATCATAGCTGATGCGGTCGTTCTTCCTGACATGACGGCGTACACCCTGCTCTTTCAGAATGCCATCCTTGAATATAGCCTTGACAGCCTTGCGCACATAGCGGCCGAATACATTATACATGTCGGCAATCTCCTGCATGGTCATCCATACAGTATCGGTCGGCATGGATACCGTTCCGCTCTCACTGATAGTTATAACTCCTCTGTTCATTTTCCCATAGTTTTTTCGTTCGACAATCTGTTCCTTTCTCGCTTGGCAATAAGCTTATCCATGTCATTTGAAATCTTCTGCTCCGTCACCTGCGCATAGACCTGTGTGCTTGTAATGTCTGCGTGTCCCATCATCTTGG
>OMGG01000770.1_pt1 | contig 15652 bp, 13 predicted proteins | sample 1645891 | NCBI WGS metagenome assembly OMGG01 (sample SAMN05578587, study PRJEB25193) | human gut metagenome | biome: Human Microbiome; feature: human-associated habitat; material: feces | host: Homo sapiens | place: USA:Birmingham
GAGATAACGGCATTTTAGAGTGTCGTTTGTCTACGCTTGTACGCATCGCGGACGCCCTCGGCGTGAAGACGAAACGGCTGTATGAAGAGATGGAACAGTGCGAAAAAGAACACTCCTAACTCCTTACGCTCTATGGAAAAATATTGATTGGCATTTTTTTTCTTAACAAATAATCTTTAAAAGGATAAATTTCTATTTTATCCGCCTACACGGCGGTCTAACATACTAACAATCTGTAAAAATTCTAAACCACCTTTGGGTGGATAAAAATACTATGTTTTTTGAGACTACCTAGCTTCAGTTTCTTCGTCAATAGCAGAAGATTCACTGTGATAGCCGCCTACACCTTCTAAACCGCCTACACGGCGGACATCCGCGCACGGAGATGCCGCCCGTCTTGGGCGGACTTCTAAACCGCCTACACGGCGGACATCACGGGCAGATGCCCCTGTGGGTGTGCTGGAACCTTCTAAACCGCCTACACGGCGGACAACAACATCTGCATCGGCTATCCGGACATGATGGCCTTCTAAACCGCCTACACGGCGGACAACTAGAGCGATACGAGACAATATCTTTATCTTTCAAAGGATTACATCTTGGCACCCTCCAATAGCTTCGTTCGCATCGCCTCTTTTTAACTATTTTATTCCAAAAGGTTTTTCCGAACAACTTTTTTATGAAGCCAAAAGGAAGCTACAAAAAAGATGAGATGCTGTTCCCCGTGTCATATTGCTCTCATCTGTATAAACCGATACCTTTTCTTCTATGCACGTCATATTCATTTCCGCTTGTCAGAAACGGGCCATCCGCCGCAGCCGCGCCATACTGGACAGCTACGCCCTGCGCGCAGGGGAACGTTGCTGGATGTCGCCCATGACGACCGAAGGGTTGCAGGAAGTGCGCGCCGCTTTGGCCCGAAGCGCTACACGGCAGACTTCCGTGGCCTGCTACCAGAACGATGGTCGCCGCCGTATGAAGTTACTCTGGATAGTGGGCGCACGGGGACGTTTCGGGCCTGAAGGCCATTTCCCCGCAGGGTATCGCCGGATTACCACTCCTGTGCGTGTGTCCGAGTGGGTTCGCCATGCCGGGTTAGCGGCGCGCTTGGCGGGCCTGCTGCATGACTTGGGCAAATATTCTCTGAAGTTCCAGGAAAAGCTGCGAGGGAAAGCGGAGTTGGCCGATGCCGTGCGGCATGAATGGATTTCGCTCAAGTTATGGCAGGCGGTGCGATCCGGCATGGACTGGAAGACGGCATGGGCGAACGTGTATACAAAACGCCTCGAAATGTTCATAGGAGAACGGGAGATTTGCAACGCCTCGCGCTATGGCCTTGCTTCGGCACAGGAATGTGTGGATGCGCTTGTTTCCACACATCATGGCCTGTTCTCCTCGCGTCTGCCCTGCCCGGAAGGCAGGCTCGTACGGGAAAACCTGCCCTGCCCGCCTGATGACGCGCTTTTCACCCCGTGGTCCGAACCTGAAGGTTCCTTTTGGGAGCTCGCGCAACGGCTGGACAAACGCCTTTCCGCAGCGGCTGTGGGCATGGCGGGTGAAGCGTGGATTCCATACTGGAGATCCGTTTTCCTGTATGCACGCGCGGCTCTTGTCTTTGCGGATCACACAGTATCGGCGCTGGAGTGCCCGCCAAACAAAGATACTTCCCCCGCCTTCGCCAACACGCATGTCGCACCCGATGGACGCCGCTTGAATCAGCACCTCGCCGATCATTTGTCCCGCGTTTCGGAAAAAGCGGCGGATCTGGTTTGGCGCATGGCGAACCTTGTGGAGCGTCCCGAAGCATCCCTGACGGGCCTACAACCCTGCTCGCTGGAGGCCGTTTTGCGCCCGGCGAATCCGGAAAGCCGTTTCGCATGGCAAAATACGGCGGCTGATGCGCTGGCCGAAGCGCGGGAGGCGTACCCCACAAGCGGTGCCCTTGTTTTCAACATGGCGGGAACCGGCAGCGGCAAGACACGCATGAACGTGCGCGCGGCCTGCGTTCTCTCCCGCAGCGGCGCTCCCCGGTTTTCCATCGCCTTGAACCTGCGTAGCCTTACATTACAAACGGGGCGGGCCCTGCAATGCCAGTTTGGCCTTTCCGACAGCGATCTCGCTACGGTTATCGGCGATGACGTGACGCGGAAACTGTTCAATGCTTCCAACATCAAAGAGAAAGAAAACATTGCCGCCCCGTGGTCAGACGATGACGGCAATCCTGCGGAAACGGAAGCGCTGACCTCCGGCGGAAACTGGCCATTGCCCGCATGGCTGGAATCCTTCTTCCCCAAGCCGCAGGAGCGGCGCATCGTTGGCGCTCCTCTGCTGGTTTCCACCATCGACTACCTGATCGCCGCCGGAGAACCACATCGGCAAGGGCATCACGTCAAAGCTCTGCTGCGCCTCATGAGTGCCGATCTTGTCCTCGACGAAATCGATTCCTATGACCCCGAATCCCTTGTCGCCGTACTGCGCCTTGTCCAATGGTGCGCGTTTTTCGGGCGCAACGTCATCTGTTCCTCAGCCACACTGTCCCGCCCCGTAGCGCAGGCCGTGGAAGCGGCCTATGCTTCCGGCGCGGAAATGGCGTGCGCATTGCGGCATGGCAAGAGCGCTTGCACTGACGAGGAAAAGCCCCGTTCCGAGGCAAAGCCGCTGTATGTGCTGGCGTTCATTGATGACGCCCTGCCGCCGCTCATAAAAGCCGTACCCCATGTGCCGGAAAAAGACCGAGCGGAAAGGGCTGCGGCCCTGCTTGCACTGTACGACAGCCGGGTGTCCGCACAGTTGGAGGCCATAGCCGCCTTACCCGTGTACCGCCATGCCGAACTGCTCCCGATGGCTGAAGAAAGCGTCAGCACATGGATGGGTGCCGTGACCGCGGGAGTTCAAAAACTGCACGCCCGCCACGCCCTGACGGATGCCCGCTCCGGCGTGGCGTACTCCTTTGGCTTGGTGCGCGTGGCGAATATCGCAACAGCCGTGGACGTGGCCCGGCATCTGGCGAAAGAACTGCCACAGGCGCGTGTTGCTTGCTATCATGCGAACGACTGGCACATCGCCCGCTTCCACAAGGAAAAGAGGCTGGATTTTCTGCTTTCACGTGCGGAAGGCGACAGGCATATCGTGGCTGACCACGAGATCCGCGCCTTTCTGGATGAAGCCGCACATGAAGAGCGCCCAGACGTGCCTTTCATCGTGGTTGCCACTCCGGTGGAAGAGGTGGGGCGGGATCACGACTTCGACTGGGCCGTACTGGACGTGTCCAGCGCCCAATCGCTGGTGCAGGCCGCCGGCCGGGTCAACCGTCACCGCCTGCGCCCTTGCGGGGATGCTCCCAACATTGCCGTGCCGCAGTTCAACTGGCGGCATTGCCGCAACAGCGACAGGGGCGAACCGCGCGCGCCCGCGTTTTGTTGGCCCGGCTATGAAGGGAAAGACAAGGAAAGGTACTCCATCCATGATCTGGCCCAAATCCTGCCGTGGCGCGAAGGGAGGCTTGTCATAACGGCGGACGTACGCCTTGGCGAGGATTGCCGCCTTGCCAGACGCGACGACAAGGCCATTGCAAAACGGCTGTTTCCGTATTTTGGGCCGGAGACCGGCGAATACTCTTTCGTTGCGGAGCATTCGCCGGCCGCTCTGCTTTCCGAATGGGTTTACAACGAGACACCGTTGCGCAATCGTATGGGAAGAACGGAAACGTGGCGCTTGGGACGTGACGCCGAACGCCTTGGCGATAGTTACGAGGCATTTGTATATCAGGGAGAACGGCGTGGCTCTGGCGGACAGTGGGTGGAGCGCGACGAGCGTTCCTTCCGTGAAGTCGATGCCCTGCCCAACGCATGGCTCTGGCTGGATGCCGAAACCATGCGCGCCCAATGCGAAGCTGTCGGGGTGGACGAAGAACGTGCGCTCTCGGCCGAACTGGTTTCATACAGCGATACCGACAGATGGGAATATGACAAGGGGTTCGGCATTGTCCGCCGTCCGGCGGCGGAATGACAAGGAGAGAAAGGATGGATGAAGCGAACATGGAGGCGGACGGCGGACAGCAGGAACGCCAAGCCAAGAATGAAAAACTGTGGAAAGCCTATCCACCAGAAACCTATCGCAACACAATCGCGGAACTTGTTCATTTCAGCTCGAAAACGGTCAACTCCAACGCGGCCCTCGCGGGGGTGCGCCTCGCTTCGGACGATGCTCTGGATGCCCCTTATGTCTCGGCCCGTACGCTGATGGCGCGGGGGGTGTCCCTTTCGCTGGACTACGGCAAGGGCGGCGCGGCGGTGGCGGGCATCTGCAAACAGGTGAATGCCGTGGTACGGGGCAATCCCTTTGCGGAAGCCGCATCGTCAGAAGAACGTCTCGCCATCGAGGACGCCATGACCGGAGCGTGCTCCTCGGCTTTCAGCGTCGGCGTTGAGCATGTGGATCACCGTTTGCGCCAGATCCTGATTCCCAAAGAAGGCGCTGAAGGTGGTTATGTGTCCATGACGCCCATGACAGCGGGCGGGATATGCGAACTGCTCTTCGAAAAGGACAACGGGCTGGTGCCCCGCCATAATGTCGCGTTTGAAGAGGAAGGAAAACGCATCGGAAAGCCCGAAAACGGAGAGGATGCGGGAAACGCCCCCCGCATGAAGATGCGCAAGCTACGGCAGGCGCAGTTCGGCATCGGCGGCTCCAATCCCCAGAACGTTGGTGGTCTCGTACGTGCCATGCAGCGCCCGCTCTTTGTGGATGCGCCACGCAGCGCGGATGGATTGAGAGCAGCTTTTTCCCTCTATTACAAAGGAATATCTATCGATTTTTCCCTGTCCGGCCCTCTGCGGCAAGTCCTGCTCTCCTACGCGGATTTTCGGCGGCGGCATGGATTGGACAATGGGGAGTCCGCTACGCCCGGGCGAACCGATTTGAAAGCGCGGGAGGAAGAGGAAGCCCTTCTGGGGAACATCGCGGCCGCTGTCCTGCAGCGGGCTGACGAGGCACGGGAAATGCTGCGGGATTATGCCGTTATGCTCCCGCAGGAACAGAATCCTGAAACAGGAACCGAGGCGCTGGTCTCGCCGGTGTTGAGGCCGATTGCGATGCGCGGCTTGCTTGATCCCGCCTTACGCGACAGTACATGGCCCCGCGATATGGCGTGGCTGGTGATCGGCGGCATGGAACATGCCTCATATGCCAACGGAAACCGAGTGATGGTTCTGGATGTGACGGCAACCGCGACGGTTGCGGGGCTTTTGGAGGAGGCGTTTCGATGAGCTATCTTGTCTTTCCCCGCGTGCGGGTTCAGGCCGCCAACATGCTTTCCGCCTCTTTCCTGATGGGCGGGCCGCCGGTCTTCGCTGCCTACGGCCTTGGTGAGGCGCTCTGCTTTCATCTGGGCGGAGGGGCTAAAGTGACGGGCATGGCTCTGATCCACCACAACCGCGAGGCGCTGGGGCAATCTTTTTATGGTGTCTTTTCGCCACAGCAACGGCGGGCGGCAGCGTTCACGTTCGGCAAGTCGGCCAACGGCAGCGACTACTCTTCGAAAAACCCGCACGCCCTTTCTTTGCAGCCCGTGGCCTGTGCCCATCTGCGCGTGAGCATCATCTGGGAACTGGAACAGGTGGCGGGCGTGATGGAGGCCCGTGAGTTTCTGCACCGGGCGCGGCTTTCCGGCGGCCTCGTGACGGGGCACGGCGAAATCGTCCTCGAAGATTCTCTGGAGGCCGCGTTTGATCGCGTCGGGAACGGGTATGTCGTTACGGACAGACGAGATATGCTCGAAGACAAGGGCAAGAATCAGGCCGAACTTTTGGTGGAAGCGTTGGGAGCGCAGCCTTCGGCGGGCGAGGACAACACATGGCTGTCCGCAGCCTGCCTCGGCTACGCGGCGATCACACCTTTCGAGCACCGCGGCGGAGCGCGCTGCGGATATACACATGCCTTTGCCGAGCCTCTGGTCGGCATGGTGCAATACCGTTCCTTGCGCCAGTGGCGGAAGGAAGCGGATGCGGAAGAGGCTCTCTGGCGTCCCGTGTGGCTGGATGATCGGCGGGGCGCATTCGTGCTGCGGCAAGAACAAACGGAACCTGAGGATATGTAAGGAGATACCATCATGGCAAAGAAAATGAACAAACTTCCGGGCGTACTGTCGTTTCAGCGCTGCCTTCTGGTGACGGATGGCCTCTTTTATAACGAATTGGGCAATGGGAACCTGAGCCCACTGTGGGTGATGAGGCACGGCATCCGTGGAACGCAGAACATCAACAAAGCCAGCAAAGAAGGACAAGCGGCTTCCGCCAGCGCCAAGCGAGATGAAGTATCCAATATCCAGACCACGGACAGCGCCAAACTCGACGCCAATGCGTCGGCCCTGCAAGTGCGTTTCAACCTGCGCGGCATGGACATACAAAAGGCATTGTTCGCTTGCGCCCCCGGACAGAAAGACTCCATGGATGACCTGAACGCCTTCAAGGCCGATCTGGCGGCGTTTGTCGACCGGGCCAAGGAGAGTGAGGCGCTGGTTCACCTGGCCTGCCGCTATGTGCGCAACATCGCCAACGGACGTTTTTTGTGGCGTAACCGCACAGTGGCAAGTTCCGCTACGGTTGAGGTGCTCTTGCCCGACGGTACGAAAAAAATGTTCGACGCGCTGGCGACTCCCTTCAATCATTTTGAAGAGGTAAGCGATGACGAGCATACTGTGGCCGAAGTGCTGGCGCGCGGCTGGAAAGGCGATCCGACAACAGAATTACGGGTGACGGCCCACGTCGATCTGGGAGTCGGTGGGGCTGTTGAAGTCTTCCCTTCGCAAAACTACCTTGAGAATAAGGCACGCGGGTTTGCCCGCCCCCTGTATTGCGTAGGAGGCGCGCCGGACGGACAGGATCAGCACAGCGTACGCATCATGGGACAGGCGGCCTTGCGTGACCAGAAGATCGGCAATGCCCTGCGTACCATCGATACATGGTATCCGGCCTATGAGGAGCGCCGTGTGCCGCTGCCCGTGGAGCCCAACGGCGCAAGCCTCGATGCACAGGAATTCTTCCGCAACAAGGGCGATGCATCCGGCTTCAAGTTGATGCTCCGCGTGAGCGAGCTGGACCCCATGACGCCCGATGGGCTGTTCCTGCTGGCCTGCATTATCCGTGGCGGCGTCTTTTCGGGGAGTGAATGATCATGAGGCCCCAATGGTATTGTGATGCCCTGCCGCTGATCGTGGGAGGCGATACGGGCGCAAGCGGGCCGGTGCTGCGGAACCGAATGTTGAGCTTGCTGCACGGCATATTCACCCAGCGCCCCGGAGCATTTGCCGTCGCTTTCCCCGGGAGGGAACAACTGGCCGTATTGCCTCTCCCCTTGACGGGGGCGTTGCGCGTTTTCGCTTCCTCCCGTGAAGACATGGACTGGCTGGCGGAAAACGTGATTTCACAGCCGTGGTTCCGCGATTACGCCCGGTTGTCCTATCCACGGGCTGTCCCTGCCGACTTTTGCGGTGAGTGGGTACGTTTCGTCAGATACAGAGTGCCCTCTCTATCATCGGATCGTCATGAGGGCGAGGAACATGGACTGTTGAGAAGACGACGCATGGAAACCGCCCGCAAAGCCAAAATGACGTATTTCATACTGCGCAGCGCAGGAACGGGACAGCGGTTCTCACTGGTGGTGAACCGTGAACAAGGAGAACCGCAACGGGAGGAATGCACACCCAACGGTTATGGGTTTTGTGTGACCAGCAGCCCCTTTAGCCTGCCGGAGTTGCCGTGGGCATAAAAAGACACAGCGAACCACGGCCGCTTCAACTCTCCAAACGGGCCAATGTCTTTTATCTAGAACATGCCCGGGTAGTGCAGCAGGATGACCGTATCGTCTATCTGACGCAGGACGGGGGTGAGTTCGAGCAGATGTTCAACATTCCCGAACGGAACACGGCATTCCTGTTGCTGGGCAAAGGCACTTCCATCACAGATGCCGCTATGCGGCGTATGGCGGCATCCAACGTGATGGTGGGCTTTTGCGGAACGGGAGGATCGCCGCTGTTCAGTGTATGCGACATCGCTTTCATGACGCCGCAAAGCGAGTACCGCCCGACGGAATATATGCAGGCATGGGCGGAAATGTGGTTTGACCCCGCACGCCGACTGGAGAAAGCCCGTTGCTTCCTCAGGCGGCGCGCGCAGATGACGGCGGAGTGCTGGCGGGAAAACAGCTACCTGCAAAAACTGGGAATAGTACTGTCCGATGCCGTACTGGAGCGTTTCCATTCGGATCTGGAACAGGCCAAAGATGTTCAGGAGCTTTTGCTGGCGGAGGCACGCTGGGCCAAACGTTTGTATGCGGATCTGGCTCGAGGACATGGATTTTCATTCGTTCGCGAAGAAGGCGCGCGGCGTTCAACCTCAAAAGCGGATGCCTGCAACGGCTTTCTGGATCATGGCAACTATATCGCGTATGGGTATGCCGCTGTGGCGCTTTGTGGTCTTGGGATCAGTTTCGCCATGCCCATCCTGCACGGGAAGACGCGAAGAGGCGCGCTGGTATTTGACCTCGCGGATGTGGTCAAGGATGGTTATGTCATGCCTCTGGCCTTCGAGTGTGCCAAAGAAGGAGAGACACAAAAAGATTTCCGGCAACGCCTTATCGAGCACTGCCAAGAGGAAGATGTTTTGGACTTCCTTTTTGACTTCATGAAAAACCTGTGTGTAAAAAACACATGATATAAACGTGTTACATCTAGCTCACCAAAACGAAACCTTCAGAAGGATTTGAAATACAATCTGCTGAAAAATAAGTATATTGTTTTCAAAAACTCTAGTTATCCGCCGTGTAGGCGGTTTAGAAGTTGGAAACGCCACCATAGGCAAACGTTAGAGTTATCCGCCGTGTAGGCGGTTTAGAAGCCGTGGGATTTATGCAGAGGTGAATTTCGTTATCCGCCGTGTAGGCGGTTTAGAAAACCAAGCGGGAGGTTGTACCCCCGAAAGCCCCTTCCTCACGGTTGGGGCTTTTCACGTCTGCCCTTGACATAAGCGTGATTGTGTGGCGTGAGACGGAAAGGAGGAGCGAATGAGAGAAGAGGCTGTACAGCAACCATCTTCTTTGCTCAACGCGGTTATTCTTACAAATAAAAAATAGCCATAAAAAAACAATAGACTATAGCTATGACGGACTTTGCTTATAATGCGTGGATACACCTTGCATTAAGGATAATTCCATTACTTATTGTTTTTATTGTTCTCCCAGTTTTTTCTTACAGGATAGCGAAACACAAAGGCCGTTCTGCTGGAGTTTGGGCGCTCTTTGTCTTTGTTTTTCCTCTTCTTTTTTTGATTATTTTTTTATAAACCCTGTAGATAGGGTTATAGACAGGTCAGAAAAAATCCAGTGTCCGTACTGTCGAGAGTGGATTTATCCTGATGCAATACTGTGCAGGTTTTGTGGAAAAGATTTGAAATAATACACAGACAAAAAAGGCGGATCTTCGGAACCGACTTTTTTGTTGCCACATCAATAGAATTCTCTCAGACAACCCCTTGCCCCCCTCCCCTCTTCCAGCCGTATACTCGAAAAACCTTCCAACAACCTCTTGCTAGGCGTCGGAGGGAACGTGGTAGGGTTGGGGTAACTTTGTGAGGTGATGGGGTATAGCTGTATTTGCGATAAAGATGGATGCGTCCGATGTGAAGCGGGGAGCGGCTGCGGCTGCCATGAAGGACGTGGCAAAGGCTGCGGAGCAGGCGTCTTCCAGCATCGGCAAGGCCACTGGCACGGCCAAACGGAATTATGATGGCTTGTCCGAGGCCGCCAAAGCAGCGGGCATGTTCAACGACAGCCTTGGTCGGCTTCATGCCTCTAACGGACGCTTTGCCTCATCATCCGAAAAGGCGGCTATCCAAGCCCGCGCCGTCGGTTCCAATTCTGAGAAAGCCGGAAAACAGGTCAAAGGTATGAGGACGGAAACCAATTCCGCCGCCATCGCCCTCGACAAGGCCGCCACCGTTTCCAATGAGCTTAATCAAAAGCTCATGTCACTCGCCCAGACTGCTCTCGCTACCTATTCGACATACAAGCTTTTAAGTGGAGCCGTTGCCGCGACCAGTATAGGCATTCAGGCCAATTCTACTTGGGAGTCGCAGAAACGCTCTATCTCATCCATCATTTCCTCGACTAACTCCCTTGCTGACGCACAAGGCAGGGTGCTTGAGGGAGCTGAGAAGTTCATAGCATCCCAAAACGTAGCCGAAGAACTGATGAAGCGCATTCAACAGCTCGGCCTCGAAATCACAGCTACGACACAAGAACTGGTGACGGGTTTTCAGGCGATCATCGCCCCTGCACTCAAGGCAGGATATGCCCTTGAAGAGAGCCCCGAGCTTGCTACTCGTGCGGCGCAGGCTATGGGCGCTTTCCAGATCCCGATTCAGCAGATGCGGACAGAGATAGAATCCCTTCTTTCAGGCAATATCAATCGGGCCCAAGACATTCTCGCCCCATACCTAAATATCACTAAAGAATTAGTGAAGGAATGGAAGACCCAAGGGGTTCTTGTTGAGGAAATCAACAAACGGCTGGAGAGTTTCAAATACTCCAGCGATGCCATTGCGAATACATGAGAAGGATTAATAAGTAATACAAAAGAGTATGTAAAATTCATCTCCCGTGGCTTTACGGACGGCTTGTTCAACTCGATGAACCACGCCTGCCCCGCGACGATATGCCCAAGGGCCGGTCCGCCTTTTTGCGTCAGTGTGACTTCAAGCGTTGCCACGGGCGAGATCGGTATACCGGTCACGGCCTGAGCAACGATCATTTCAAGAGGTCGGAAGTAGTACTCCCAATACCCATCAACGTCCTTCAACGTGTTTACAGTCTTTATCGTACATGACGAGGCCGTCGCCGTCCTTCACCACGGCCCGAATGCTGGTGGCCTTGAAGTTCAAGGAGCGCGAACGCCGTACAGCAGTTGAAACACACCGTGAACGTTAACGTTTCGACGTCCGCCGGGGCGATGGTCTGTGTGGAAACATACTGATCGAGCATTGCGTATTGGTTCGTCGGCCCCATGAGCCGTCATGCCGCGTCCGTCCCTTCGCAGTGTTGGTCCGGCTGTTTTCCCGTTCTGGCGGTCACGGCCTTGTAGACCCTGTGCTCATGGATGACGGAGTCCCCGATCTGATAGACTGTGCCCGCGCCCCACGCCGGGGCGTCGTTCTCAGGAATGGAACTGGACAGGAGCCGGATGGACTGCGGTTCTATGAGCTTCATGCCCGCACACCCGGCATCCCTTTCTTGTCCCATGCTTCCACCATGTCGGACGTGCGGCGGGAGAATCTGGCGATCTCGGACATGGAAATGAGCATGTCCCTGCGAAGCTGATAGACTTCCCGCCGCAACGCCTTGACCTCCGCATCGCTTCCCGAATCGGTGTCAGCCGCCCGGGGCGTCGCGCTGCGGAACAGCGCCGTCGTGTAGACGCGCTCCGGCTGCGAGAAGTTCACCAGTTCCGGCCCTTCCTCGCCCACCACCGCCCAATCCCGGCCTTTTGCCCGGCAGCGTCAAGGAGCGGCTTTCAAGTCGGCGATCTGCTTCTCGCTCTCCTCAAGCGTGGCGCTCTGGCCCTGCAACTCCGCAAGCTCTGCGTTCTGGACATCAAGCTGGCCTTGGAGCGCCTCAAGCTCCTTGTCGGCGGCGGACACCTGCGCGTCCGCCGCGTCCTGCGCGGACTTCAACTGCGCGTTCACCGCCCAGAAAGCGTCGAGGTATTCCTCTTCCGTCCCCGCCGTCTGCTTCACACCAGATCGAGCAACCGATCGTCCGTGCCTTCAAGCGTGCAGACGAACGTCCGGGGCCGTACGAGGAAACCCATTGCGATCAGGCTGTGAAGGAAAAGCTGATCGCAGCAATTGCTGAAGATATGGCGCAAGCCTTTCCCGTCGCCACGCGCGGGCGTGGCCGTGACTCCAAAAATCCGGCAGTCCGGGTTTTTACTATATCCATGCGGCGGGACGAACTGGAAGGAGCCCTTTCCCCTCTGGTATCGTTCAAAAGTATCATGCACGCAGCTGGCCAATGTTCAACCGACGTCGACGCCGGAGATGTCGCGGACGTGATGGATGCTCTGCTCATGAATACCTTCCACCGGGTCGGCGTTCCCGGTGTCATGGGGCTGTAATTGGAGTTCATGCCCTCTTTTACCTTCACAAGACGGAGCGTGCATGAGCTTGCTTCATCTGGAGACGACTTGATATGACAGAAGATCGCCTTTTGAAGCTCAAGGATTTCATCGGTCGTGTAGGCGTGGTTTCCTCAACGTGGCGGAAGTGGTCACAGGAAGGAAGGGCACCGCAATCCCAAAAGAAGGGGCGGTGCCGGTTCTGGAGGGAATCTGACATCAACGCTTTTATTGCGGGGAAGTGGAAGCCAACCCAACGAGAAAATCAGACCAAGCCTGCATCATTTGGCGGCGCTCGGTAATGTACTCCGCCCGGTTGTACGCTGCACGCACCTTGTTTTCTTCAACATGCGAAAGCTGGCGCTCGATGACATCCGGGCGCCAGCCCATTTCATTCAGAAGGCTTGAAGCCATCGCCCGAAAACCGTGCGCCACATGGATGCCGTCAAAGCCCAAACTCTTGAGTGCTGCGTTGAGCGTGTTCTCAGAAATGGGCACATCCTTCCTCGCCCGCATCGACGGGAACAGGTATTCCCGATGACCTGTGATCTCATGCAGCTCTTCTAGGATCTCCAATACCTGCCTTGACAAGGGAACCCAGTGTTCCCGCTTCATCTTCATGCGCTCCGCGGGAATCACCCAGAGCGCACCCGCCACATCGAACTCCGGCCACTTCGCCCACCGCAACTCGCCGGGGCGTACGAAGGTCAGAGCCTGCACACGCAATGCCAATCGGACAACAGCCGATCCTTTATAATGATGGATCGCCCGCATCACTGCCGTTGCGCCATCCCGATCCACCAATGCCGGAAAATGCCCCTCTTCCCGTGGCGCAAGTGCTCCCCTAAGGTCCCGACAGGGGTCACTGGGGATAAGTGCCGAAGCGACTCCATATCGAAAAACCTGCGAGCAGATCGCGAGTGTCCTGCGGGCCGCCTCCAAAGCTCCCCTCTTTTCAATCGCCTTGATCACGCTCAGGACTTCAATCGGGGTAATGTCCTTCAAAGGGACATTGCCAAGTTCCGGATAAATGTAGCTTCTCAGCCTTTGCTCGACCGTTTCCGTATGACGCGGAGCCCATGTTGCCCGATGAAGCGCAACCCATTCGTCGGCTATGTGCTGAAAGGTTTTCTCCGCATATGCAGTCTTGTTTTTTATGACGCTGGGGTCCCGGCCCGCCGCAACCTGCCTTCGGGCTTCATCACGTTTTTCCCGCGCATCCTTTAAACCAATCTCGGGATAGATACCGAGGCTGATCCGTTTTTCTTTGCCGTTTATCCTGTATTTGAACCGCCACCGCTTGCTGCCGTTCGGCGGGACTTCAATGTACAACCCTTCGGCATCATAAATCTTGTAGACCTTATCCGTGGACTTGGCTGCTTTGATCCGCGTATCTGTCAGAGGCATTGGGGCAACTCCATGGGTATAGTAGATAGTTGCCCCTATTGTTGCCCCAAAAAAATCGCGGCTGTCAACTTCACTCAACGGCATTCGGCAACACGAAAAAAGCCCCTGAAAGGGGCAAAAAAGAAGTGCCGCCAAGCACTTAATGATGCTTGGCGGCACTTGAAATTACTTCTAATGGCGGAGAGGGGGAGATTCAGGTTTAACCACCCTAACTCATTAAACTTTATACCCGTCTGGTTGCGTTTGTTGCACAAACCGTATCCATAAAATGGAGGCTTGGCAAGGCTTACGAACAGCACTGCGAGCTCAAAAAAACTTCTGAGGAACATGAAGAGGAACACCCGAACACATCGGGTGCTCCTCGTTTTCCGTTTAATCCGATTCCTCACGGATGACTTCAAGTACGGCAATGGCAACAGCGATCCACGCAGACCAGTTCATATGTTTCTCCTTTCTTATCTGGTTATGAAGCGAGACAAACGGCACTGGCGGGCAGTTCCGCAGTCCCACTCGATATGTTTTCCAAGACACAGCGGCATCCCCGTCAGAAGCCCCAATCGGCACAGTCGGCAGGTATCCGTCATGCGTTCCTCCTCAAGACTCCTTCGAGCAGTCCGAACAGTGCCGGAGCAAGCTGTGGAAGCGTCTCAATGACGCGGCTGGTATGAGGCAGCAAGGTTGCAATGCTCGAACACATGATGCCGAGGCCGTAGCATTCGAATCCCTTTTTCTGAGCCTGTTTAAACGCCTCCTGTGCGGCAGGGATGGAGTCGGGTTCTCCGTCCGTGATGATCAGGATGATTTTCCTGTTCTCGCGAAGGAGACACATTTGCTGCATGACCCACCAGAGAGATTCCGCCATCGGAGTCATCCCGTAGGCGATTTCGGGGAATTTGGGGGTGAGCTTTTCACCGTGCCGAAGAACAGGGGCAACCGTTGCCCCACGTTTCGCCCTGTTTGCGCCGGGAAACGCCGTAATGCCCAGATTTACGCCAGGTATACCCTGAAGAGCCTTTCCCACGGCATAACAGACGGCATTCGCGAACATGAGGCCGGAGTCCGTCATGGAACCGCTGCTGTCCAAGAGAATGTGAACCGCCGTATCCGGCGATTCCCGGAAACCGTTCTTCACGAACACTCTGGGATTCCCGACCGACATCCTGTGGCACAGCGAAGAGGAAAAACGCCCTCGTACTCCCGGCATGACGGGCAGCCATTTTTGCGCCTGCATGAGTCCCTGAAGCCTGAAACCAAGTCCGGTAGTCTGGCGTTCGATCCGGCTGAGTTGTCCGAGAGGAAGCTCCGCAAGTCGTTTCTTCCCCGTGACGGCTACCCTCAGTTGCTTCTGCCTGTCCTTGGGGCTGTCCAGTTCTATCCGTTCCGCCAGAGACTCGCCAAATCCCCTCGGAAGCTCATCGGAAGACAACGCCCCCACCGCTTTTTCCAGAGAATCCAACGAAGCATTTGAGGAAGCCACAGATTCATCCTGAGCCGCTCCTGAATCCTCTTTCTCCGGTTCCGTGATGGATTTTTGTTCAAGACTCCAGGCAAGGGTGGCTTGTTCCAGTTCCAGCGCATACCGGATGCAGTCTCCGGTATCCTTGCAGGAATCTTTCACCCTATCGAGAATTCCGTCCAACGCCTTTCGAAGTCCTGGATAGTGGCGTTCCATCGTCTTCGCCACGGATTCCCTGCGGGGGATAATCGCGTCTACAGACCATGAGCGCACCGTCAGCAAGATGGTGTTCAAAATGGAAAAGGCCGGGTTCGTATCTCCGGCCTTTTGTGTTCCAAAGAGTTTTTGAATCAGATACCTGAAGTTTTCCCGGCATCCCGGATACCGTGCCGAAAGGCGTTCTTCGACACGCCAATCCTCAAGGATGTTGAACAGGTTATGCTGAAAAGGCGTTAAATTCGCCTTTCTTAGAATCTCAAAGTCCGTTTCCCGGATATGGGCGGACTCGTGATCCGTATATCCTTTTATCATCGTTATCAATTCCGGTTCAGAATCCAAGGGAAGCGCGGGCAGATGAATCGTTTTGCCGTCCGTATAGGCTTCACTTCCGCCGATTTCCACCG
>OMGG01000774.1_pt1 | contig 15582 bp, 27 predicted proteins | sample 1645891 | NCBI WGS metagenome assembly OMGG01 (sample SAMN05578587, study PRJEB25193) | human gut metagenome | biome: Human Microbiome; feature: human-associated habitat; material: feces | host: Homo sapiens | place: USA:Birmingham
GTCTGGGGTGGTGGTAGATATTGCGTGGGAGAAAGACTCCCTCGACAACTCTGGATGGAAGGATGAGTTCTGGACAGTAGTTATCTCTATGCCACTTATTCTTGCTTGGTGTCCGTGGACAGCAGACTGGGTAACACATGGGTTTGAAACCTTTGCTACTATGCCTGACTGGTATCAGATAGCATTTGGTATCTGTGTGTCATCTGCCTTTGGCTTCAAGAAGTTTGCTGAGATCATGTCCCTCAAGAACGGTGTCAATGTTTCACGTGTGCATGAAATAAAACAGCTACTTGCTGATATGCCTGAAGATAAAAATTAGGCAAAAGAAAAACCCCCTAAGAGCCCGAAGGCCCAAAGGGGGTTTCTTTGTATCTACAGTTCGATAGTGCATTCTGTTTTGACTTGTGTTTCTGTACAACCATGAATAGTCGAATGCTCTACTAGTTCAGGGTTGCTGACTTCTTTCTGTTGACTAGGATGTGTTGCTAGAGTCATACCTAGAATAGCTTTAGCTTCTCCAAGTTCTGCTTCAAGCTGACGTTTCTTAACGTCCACTTCTTGCTGAATCTTAACACCGTACATTTTAACAGCGTCATTGTCAGAAGCTAATAGCTGCGTGGCTATAGGTGCCCACGTATGGACGTATTCTGCGAGAGCAGTAAGTTTCGACATCGTAACTCCTCTAATAGAAAACCCCCTGCAGTTCTTGATCTTTCCTGCAAGGGGTTTCTGCGTGTGTATGCAACCAGTGGGTCACTCCCAGAGTACAGCCAGTCCACGCAACTGTCGCTCTTGATTATAAGATAATCATTAACGAAGAGTTGTCAAGACCTAGCGTCCCTTTTTCTTCTTTTTCTTACCACCACAGGCCATACGTACCTCCCTTAGAGGAATGCGATGCGGGCAGGTTCCATACTCTCAAGATCGAGTACGAGGAGCTTGCCATCCCGCACGTCTTTCAGCAGGGAAAGCTCCCCTACCCGAGACAGTTCTTTATTCAAGCAACCTTGATAGCGTTCAACATTATGCACTGCTTTATCAAGTTCACTTTTATATACGTCAGCATTACGCTGAGCTTGCTTAATACGTTCTTCGATTGAAGGAACACCGAACATGTTTAGTCCTTATAAGAAAGGGGGAACCGTAGCTCCCCCAAACTATCAAGCTATGCTTTAACTACTAGGCAGCAGGCGTGGTAGTAGAAGTCTTAGACAGTGCATCAATGATAGCACGGGTCTGAGCATTCTGAGACAGCTGCATCGTAAGCGCAGCGTTCTCACGTTCCAGCCCACTGATCTTTTCCTGAGTCATGTAACCAATGATCGCCGCCTGATTAGCCTGAATGGCAGCAAGCGTTTCACAATGGTTGGCGGCCATGCGGGTCTTGATGTCACAGAATTCCTGCTGGTTCTGGAACTGATTGGCCGTAGCCTGTTCCCGAATACCAGTAGCAAGATCCTGCATACGGAGCTGCGTCTGGCAGCAGCAATCGGAAAGCTGGTGAGACAGCGCGTCAGTGGCACGCTGAGCAGCATTCGTAGAACGTTCGATGTTCAGATTGGTTTCGCAGCAACACTTCGAGGCAGCGTCACGGGCGTCACGAATACTGTTGTTCAGAGAGAATGTAGTATCACACATCCCGTTACCAAGCGAGTTCAGACGATCCATAATCTGGAACGTATCAGAAGTCGCAGCACTATTGGGCATAGCAGCCCCACCACGATTACCAAACATACCGTTCCCGAATCCTCCGAAAGCAAACAAGATAATCAGGATCCACCACATCCACTGCTGACCACCCATAGCACCACCGTTCATAGCCATCATTTCAGCGAGCTTGTTGTCGTCACCAGACTTAGCGAGAGTAAGGAGATCCGCAAGAGAGCCTTGTTCCATCATGTTCAACCTTCTAGTTAGTTAAGCGTTAGGACAGAGACAGGTAGCCAAGGAGATAAAGTCCACCTGTCGCTGACGTAGCTAACAACTACGTTTAAGGTAACACGATGTGTCTTATAAGAGTATAAGACTTATTAGAAGTTTGTCAAGGGTTACTTACCCATTTGCTGGCAAGCCATCTTCAACAGCTTGGAGAACTGATCCCAGTCTTCCTGCTTGATATCCTTCGGAACTTCAAAGTCAATGTTGTAGTCCTTGCCATTACAGGTAGCCTTGATTTCAAACTTAGTCATGTTCTATATCCTCGTTAGTTGCAGGTTTAAAGTTTTTACACGTGGAGCAGTAGTCTTCATAGTCACGCCAAGCATTGCAACAATCCCAGTAAGGATAGTCTTTACACCAGTGGCATGTCTCAGGCGTCTGTTCCACTTTCTTCCGTGTGTGGAAGAACGTATACAAGATCTCTAGCAAGCGCATCTACTTCCTCCTTGTAAAGCTGATAGATATCTTCAAACACAGGTGGAAAGAGTTTGTGCATATCATTCAGCAGCTGTAGCATAATGTACCGCATGTCTGGATGAGCATCCTTTGCACACCTAAGTTTAAAGATAGTCCTCCACTCTCGAAGGTTAGCTGTTACTACAATGTCAGTAGCCAAGGAGTTAGGCAACACAGCGCGAGCCACCTGCGGAGAATGGCCAGCTTTAATAAGATTGTTATATACAACTTCGCACTCTTGCATGTGCCAACCCCACGCATTCATAGAGTCAACGTCCAGCTCAGTGCTGGGCTTTACGAACTCAATGTCCTTATCCTTGTAGTTGCAATATCGAGTACTTTCTTGAGCGAAACTCGCAAGGCGGTGACGCACCAGTTCATGAGAGACACCACGGTCAACCCGAAAGTGTGCAGTAGCGTACCCGTGTTCGAGCATAGCTTCGTGCCCTCGACGTACAAGTCGCTCGATGAAAGCCACGTGAGAAGTTTCATTGATTTTATCCTCCGATTTATAACAGGTACGTCCAGCGTCTTCAATCGTTTGCATGATGAAGTGTGGAGCAGATTGCAAAGAGACTATGACAGAAGGATCAATTACTTTCATGAGCAGCCTTCAGATAGATGCTAGGGTCTTGGAAACCATACATCGTAAAGCCTGCTGCGTTCTTATGACCACGGATACCAGCAACGGTAGTAAGGTCGTTATCACCTTCAGAGCGCATACTGAAGTGCCATTCCTTTCCGTCCCAGTAGTACCAGCCAAAGCCAAAGTAACTATCATCAAGCTTCTGCATAGGGAAGTCATAGCTATCAGAAAGCTTTGAGTTCACCATAAGGAACTTCTTGCCTTCAATCACCATGTCGTGCACATTACGTTCTCGTTCCTCTGCAAGGCCAAGACGATACATGTGTGCAACATTACCCATGTTGATGAGCTGCAAGACTACATCCCACTTCATACGCTTAGCACGTTCTTCTTCAGGTGCGTCTGTAGGAAGAGTGTCGATAGTTTCAAAGCACGCTTTCCAGAACTCATAACCATCTTCCGTAGCAGGGTCGGTGATGATAAGCTTCATTCCTGTGATGAAAGGAACAATGCGTTCGTCTGCTTGATGATCCCACACATCATACCTACCAGTCATCCACACAGCAGGAGGCATCTTGGCTTCACCCATAAAGGTTCCCCAAGTAATCTCACAGCCAGACTGATAGATACTGTGGTACACACGGATGTAAGGCTTAGTGTCTGTACCTGTCGTATCGTAATCCTTAGCCCACACAGAAGACTTGTGGTGGTCAACAACTACGATAGGAAAACCTTTGTCATGAAGATCCTTGAGGTCTTCTTCAGTAGGACAGAAGTCAAGGAACACAAGCCGAGCACCAGCTTCGAGATCACCGAACATCTTGTCAGAGTCATACCCGTAGTTAATGGAGCGAAGGTCAAGCTCTTCGTTCTGGTCACAAGAGTACTTGAAGACAGCAGCAGCACAATGCCCGTCAGCATCTTCATGATAAAAGACATACGTACTAGGCATTAAATTCTACTCCTTCTTCAACAGGTGCATCAACAACCGTTCCTACAAAGGGAGCTGCCTGCTGGTCAAGCCTAAAGATTTGTTTAACATCAATCATCTTAAGACCAGCTTCATCACACCAACGGATAGGACACTTAAGCTCGTGTGCAATAATGCGAGCACGTTCACAGTCAGGCTGAAAGTCAACATAGACTACAGCGTCATCCTTTGTGATGACAGAACCTTTCTCACTGTAGTCTGCATTGTCTTTCACCTGCAGGTACTCAACGTCCTGCAAGCCAAACTTACCAGCTGCTGCATAGTTCTTAAGCAGACCAAGAATAGATTCTTCTTGGAAGACGAAGTATACCTTACCCATTCTGCACCTCTTCCTGAACTTCAGGCTGTACTTCCTGTTCCTTCCTTACTTCCGCAAGAGCTTCTTCAAAGCCAAGACGCTTGCACCACACAAGAGAAGCATAGTGTGCAATCTTGAGCAGGTCACGCGTAGCTTCAAGCTCACCACGAGAGTTAGATTCCATGCGGTTCACATACTTCTGAATCTGTTTGATACAATCATCAGCAGACCAAGAAGCAACATTGTCATCAGGGAAGTCACCGTACTGAGGAACAGTGTACTCTTCAACGTGTCTGCCTACTTCATCAGCAAAGCAGTCCCAAAGAAGAAGACGATTAGAACGAGGATTGTATTCGTCACTGGCTTCATTCTCCTTAGCTACATCTTTCACCCAGTTCTCAACAGCCAACTGAGCACGCACTTCTTCCAACACAGCTTCTTTATTAACCGACATACATTTCTTCCTTTCTTTTCTTTTGTTCATGAGGTTCAATCTTCCAACAGACAACATGTCCAACATCCTGTCCTTCACGCTCAGTCAAACGCTTGACCACTTCTGGAATACGCTTGTTTGCTTCTTCCTTAGCTTCAACTTCGTTTGTTGCGTTAATAAACATCTGAGTTGTAACATACTTTCCGTTGGCTCCTTTACCACGGTAACGAGCACGGAACTTCATGTCAGCTCCTAGTACAACCAAATAGTCGGACTCGGCTTCTTGGGATCGCTATCCACATGGATGAAAGACTTAGCGATACCAACACGAGTAAAGCCTGCTGTAATAAGAGCCTGAACAATTTTGAACTTCTGTTCACCAGTGGTTGCACTGATATCAGCAGCGTATCCAGTTGTATGGGATGAACCAGCTACACCACCAACAGCTTTGTTGTGTGCAGGACAACGGTAACCAGAAGTAATGACGAAAGGAATACCGGCGATTTCGCGTGCAAGGGTAAGCTTATCTACAAACTCTTGGTTCATCTCGTTTGTGTTACACCCACACTTACATTGAAATTCTTTTGCCTTGAAATACTTTGTGTCTTTCATTTTTTCTTTACCTTAAAGTTAAGAGGCTCTACAACACGACGGCACACTGTCGACGCAATGTAGCAAGCTTTCTCAAACACCTTGCAGAACTGGCAGGGTTTAACTCCTGCTTTCTTCAAGGATGCTGGAGGTGTTGTTTCCTCTCTGTTTGTGCACTGACGACACATCCTTGGCAACGTACCCCAGTAAGGATCGTCCTTCCTACGAGAAGGAATTGGAACCTCATCAGAATGTTTAAGTGCCTTGTTAATCATATCGAAGAAGCTCACAGTATTACTCTACTTGGTAGACATCTGGTAATATACCAAACGTAGTTCGTTTACAAATAGGATAGGCGCCTGTCTTTCTATAAAGACCAGTAGTATGATAGTACTGGTGATCACTTCTAGACATCAATAAAAGATTTGATAAGCGGTTATCGTTACGCTTCAAGTTTTTATGGTGAACTGTATAACCGTTTGGTATAGAAGTTAGACCTAGATATTTACACAGTATTAGAATATGTACAGCTACTGCAGGTCTTATGTTTCTTTTATGCTTTGATAAAGCAGAAATATCATACCAATCTGGAGCTCTTCTATACAAGTATCCGTCTGCGTAGACACGTACCTTACAACCGTACTTCCATTTGAGTGTATTACGCAAAGCTCTATAATGTTTAGCTGCTTGTCTACGAATACTTCTTAGTTCTTGCAGGTCATCATGTGCAAGAACAGACATGACTGTGCCTTGTGAACAGTTATGCTTATATGCTATGTCAGATGTAGTCAAAGAAGTGTCATATAGATCATACCTAATTGCTAATAGATCTTCTGGAGTTATCCATATACGCTTACTCAACATCCTCCTCCAGTCTTATCTGAGTAACAATTGGATTACCTATAGGGAGACCTTTCTTAGAAAACTCTACGCATCTGATGTTAGCAACTTTACCTATAAAATTAAAAGGTTTATTGCTTCCTTCTTTGTACATGTCCTGTCGTGTCTTTAGTGGAAACGCAGGTACAGCATTAAAAGGCTCACCATGTAATCTAAACATAAAGATAATTGCGCCATTCACATCGGAAGTAAAGCCAGTTATTTTAGCGTTAAAATCTTTATATTGTTTATACTTCAGAAGATCATAAGACCTAACACCTTGCCGATACTTAGCACTGTACTTACGTAGCATCAGTCCTTCATATCCTTCTGCAAGATAGTCTTCTTGTTTCTTCTTTATATTAACTATTCCTTTGACATAGTCAATAGGGCAAGCCACAACTTTTTTAAGATCTTTATCTGCAAGCAAAGCACGGTAACGTGCAATGCGTTCAAACTGAAGTTCTTCACTGATGGTGTCGTACACCCAGTACTGCAACTTGTTTGTGGCAGGACTGTATGCTTTGACAGCAGACACTATGTCTTGCAGTGGCATACCATGACAGTAGATCTCACCGTCCCATGCACATCCATCAGGCATAACTTCAAACAACTCTTTGCAGAGTTTATTATGGTGATACAAGACATCGTATACTTTACCTGTTCTTGACAGGAAGGTTATCTTGTCACCATGTCTTTGAACTGTACAACGTACACCGTTGAGCTTGGGTTGACAGATATAGATCGTGTCGTCACTGACTTTGTTTTGATGATCTATATAAGACTGAGCTAGCATAGGACGAATAGGGAGAGCAGACAGCTCGGCCTTACTCTCCCTGTATCCCTTATCAAGCTGCTTCTTGAACCTAGACTTAGTTTCATTTACAGCTTGTTGTAGCGCAGTCGTAGCATTCTTCTTGCCAGCATTCTTACCACAGTTATAGGAACGAGTAGTCTCCTTAAGAGCACCACCTTCGTAACCAGACTGAATAAGTATGCTGGCTGTACCGTCTTCGTTTTCATACGCATGAGCTTGCCACGTCATTGTCTTTCCGTTAGCTGTCAGTGCATAAAGAAGAGCGGTACTATATGCTTTTACGCTGCCTTCTTGCATTTGTCTTCCTTTGTATCGGTAAGAGTAATAACTTCATTGGGTGAAGTTTCTTTCACATATCTATCATTAACTACTCCTGTGGAATTGTCAACAATATCTTCTGCTACTTTCTTACTCAACTTACCAAACACTCGGACAGACTTCTTTGTCTTACCACAACGAGAGCACTTGAACTGTTCGACTTCAATACGGATGATGTCATACGCAGTGCCAGTCCACACTTCAGTGCTTTCCCAGTTGTGATCTTTGAGCCAACACATGACTCCCATAGATTACCTCAGCTTATGCTGCGTGACGGTAATGTTCGTGCTCCTTATACCCTTCCATCTTACGGACTTTCATATCAGCAATCAGGCGGATAGCAGAAGCAGCAACCTGACAGGCTTCTTCACAAATCGCAGTAGTGTCACGCCATCTCTCCGGTTTGTAAAGCTCATGTTTCAGCTCGGCCATCTCTTCTTTGAGAATCCAAGCAGAATGCTCGATAGACGGATGTGTCTCAGGGTGGCGTTTATGCGCGTCCTTGATGGCTTCCTTTACTTCTTCGAGTGCTTCCATGTTTGCCTGTTCTATCAGTCTTTCGTTCGACATTAGTACTATTACTCTCAGCTAAGGTATCAGGCTTCCAACACGAGTAACCGTGTCGTTTAGCCCACGTTTTGTACGTGGTGGGGTTCTTTGTAGACCGAGAGATAACTTTATCTTCAAGCATGAAGACGAAACGTATATCTAAGTCTGGATGTTGCTCACGAATCTGAGCCATCTTACTTCGCATAGAGGGATCAAAGTATCCCTTTGCTTCGACAAAGAACTCCTCACCGTCTGGAAGTGTAACCTTAAAGTCAGGTTTATAATATCGTACAGCGGGCTGCCAAGGAATACGACAAGGTTCATACTCCCACTTGATACCAAGCTCGTCGAACTTTTTAGCAAGTTCTGCTTCAAACTTAGAAGCAAACCTTGTCTTGTTATAGGTTGATTTTATAGATCTCACATATGCACACTACCTCTGTTAAGGCAACCAGATAACCTTAGCCAGCTGAGCAGTATCCACAAGAGGAGATTCATAACCACAACCAAAACATTTAACAAAGAACATCCCGCTCATCGTTTTGTATATGTCAAGATGTTTACTGGAACATACTTGGCATGTACTCCCGTTTTCCAGCGGGCACAGTTTCATAACTGGCTCGTCCAAAGTTTACCTCCCCAGACACAAACGCCTGATACAAACCAGACGCCAGTGTGGAAATTTGTGTATGGTTCAACTTCAAGTCTCCGTGCACATCAATGGCTTCGATAACTTCATGAACGAAGTTACTGCCGCCGATGCCCGGCTTGTCCGGGACATGCATCAGAGAAATGGTAGTCGTCTGAGGATCATATTGTGCAAGCACAACATCAGTCTGCTGACCGCCCTCCACTACCTCGATAGGGTCACTGAAAACTTTTACGCTTACGTCGTGACCGAACACGCTGAGCGAGCTAGGATAATCCATATTAGATACCTGCCTTTGCAATGTCTTGAATGTTTTGTTCAAGCATCTGGATGGTACGCTCAAGTTCTGCTTCCGTCATGAGCTTGGCACGAATGCCAACATCCACGAGAAGAATGGGAAGGTTGAATACAACCAGCGTACCCCAGTACACATTGGCTACACACCGCCAGATAGTTCCAAAGAATTTCTTAATCATTCTTGTACCTCCACAGTTTGAATAGTGTATCGCACCCAGTCTGTCTGTTCGAGTTTATTAAACTCTTCAAGACCAGAACGACCCAAGATAACAGCATGAACGTAGGCTATTTCTTCTACGACAGGTTCGCTTCTTGTTTCCAGCCTAAGAATTACGTCTGCTTTCATAACTACTCCTGTAATAGGTGAGGTAACCTTAGCTACCCCACCTGTAAAGATTAAGCACTATGCAGTTGCCTTCGCTGCTAGGATATCTTTGAGAGGAGCTACGTATTCAAACCGTTCCTTCTGTTGCACATCAGGATACTTCTCCTTATCTACATCAGACAAGAACTCAGCGACAGGTCTAACGAACAGCTTGCGATCTCCATAAAGGGAACGATAAACAACGAACTCGTTTGTGTCAAGATTCGCATCTTTAGCAACCCCAAGTACGAGATATTGATTGTTCTTGAAATGCTTCACAACAGTCATCGGCTCAAGCTTATTCATATTACACCCACTCGTCGGTTTGTGGTACGTTGACTTTACCAAGTTCTTTGCCTTCGGACACACGCAAGTTATACCATCTGCACATGTCAGTCCAGTACGCATACTTACAATGTCCTCCATACTTCTTATGCCAGAACATCAGAGTATCAAGAATGTTTGCAGGCCACTTCCATCCACCATCTCTACGTGCCATGTACGCACGAGTAGACAGAGTCGTGTACGAGTTACCTCCAAACAAAGCATTGAGAAACTGATTCAAAGCAAGAAGCCATTGTGGTGTAGTCAAGCATTAGTCCTCTACAGTTGAGATATCTTTTATGACTCTGAAGCAACGAACGAAGTCGTCTTCCTTCAAAGTAACCTTGATACCAGACCGAAGTTGCACATCGACAATTCCCATGTCTCTATATGTAACTATGGCAGGTATCTTCAACTCATATCTAAGCACTACACAATTACCTCCTTATCCACTACAACGTACCTTTCTGAGAACTCCTTATCAGAAACAACATACCAGTTGTCCCTGTCTTCAGGATCGAATATGAACCAATCTCCAACACCAATAGTCTTGGCATCGAAGATGCGATCGCCTGCGTCTCTCTGAATGATGTCAATCAAAGGGTCAACTTCCTGCTTATGCACAAGAAGTTCGAAGCCTATGTCAGCCCAGATCTTAGACAGCTCAGAGAACTGCTCATCCGAGTACTGTATGGCACATTCGATATTTGGGTCATCAATCCATTTAGGATTATACTTTACCTTGAGCATCTTTCCACTCCTTGTATTGGTTGCACCACTGTTTCACAGGACAGTACTTCTCACATCTAGTTCTTTCGCCGGGCCTAAACTCAATCTTGTAGTCTGGGCCCAGCTTCTTATGGCGAATGTACTCGTCTGCTTCTTCACGAGTGTCACAAAGTTTTGTGGCCTTCGCTGCTCCTACCTTGTAAACGGCATACTTAGCAGGCTTCTCCCAGCATTCGTCCGGAGTGCATACTGGCAACATGTCATCGCTACAGGATTCGGCCTCCACGTGTAGACGAAGGCGTTCCTTGTAGTAGGACTCGCGCTCTTCAAGAGGCAGCACGCGGAACCTGAATTCGTTGAAAGGTAAGTCGGGATACTTGTCATCTTTGTACCGTCCAGATTGAGGTCTCCAATCCATATAGATGGCGTTGATGGCAACATCCTTTACAGGATACCCCTCCTTCTCAAGGAAGTACGCATTGATGTTGAGCTGGTCAATCCATTCTTTCTTACCAGTGCTTCCGTGCATATACGCGGAGCAAGTTTTCCAGTCGGAAAGAGTTTGTGTCTCTTTATCATACAAGTCAAACTTTGCGACGACCCGTCTGTATGTTGACTCATCGCCTCCATCAGGCTTGTCAAAGCGTGTGACTTTACGTTCGACCAGATACTTTGGATTCTTTGAAAGAGCTGATTCCATCTCATGATGTACTGCGTTACCTCTCCAGACATACCATTGATCCATCAGGTCTTCAACAATCTCATGCTTGTGTCTCTTGTAGAGCTGCACATAACGTGGACTATCAATCAGTGACGTAGCACTGTAGTCTGATGCACCAACAGGGTCATAAGGTTGAGGTTGAAGGGCGTCCTCAAATGCTTTGGGCAGACGATACTTGTTTGTGTACATAACACTCCTAAAAAGAAAAGGCCAGTATATGATGTATATGTTGTCAAGTTACATATTCACATCAATAGACTGGCCTCTTTTGAGTTAAGCTAACTTATCTTACCCAAGCAGGAGTTCCACCGGTAGCAGCCAACGCGGCCTCGCTACCTTCAACGCCTTGCGACTTGAGAGCTTTTTCTTGCTCTTCTGTCAACGGTTCATATGTGGGAAGATCTCTGCTCTCACCGAGCTTTTCAACGGAAGCAATGTCCCACATATTACCACCTCTGCGAACGAACTTCATGATGACAATGTCACCCGGAGAACATGCCTTCTGGAAGAACTGTACAATAGAACAGTTAGGGCGTTCGATACCCTTCTCGATTACTGTGGTAGCAGTGTTCTCAAAGAGAATCTTTTCATAAGGAGTGTTGGGATCAGTATTGTATCCCTTGCGTTCTCCTTTGAGTACGTAACCAGTAAAGGTACGACCAGCCCTTGACACCAGATCATGTTTCAGTTCGATGCTATCGAAAATAAACCACATGGACTTTTCCTATGTTTTCACGCGCGTATAAAAGAAAGATAAACACGAAAGAAGATTTGTCAAGAACTTTCTAAATGAAAGTCTTGAAGGAGCACAGCTCCGGTTGTCAAGAGAGGAAGGCAGGAAGATCTGCGAAGATCTTTTCCATCTCTTCTTCCTTGATCTCCTTCGTATTACCATAGTCATACCCTACTTCACAGTCTCCTGTCAAGGGTACTACAATATCCCAACCAAAGTATTCTTTAGCAAGTTGAGGTAAACTACGGAACAGCTTGATACCTTCACGGCACAGGACTTCTGCTTCTTCTACAGGACAATCCCATACCATCGAGTCATGAACTTGAAGAATCAAGTTAGCCTTGAGACCAAGTTCCGCTACTCGTTCTATGAACTTGACCATACCTAGATACATAATGTCAGATGAGGCAGACTGAACAGGATAGTTCTTTACCTGCTTGACATCAACGGATTCAATACCGTTACGTACTTCTTCATCAAACGTAAGCACACGTCCAGAAGGATTACGTAAGTATCCACGTGCGGCTGCAATCTGTGCGTTCTCGTCTTGCCAACGCTTCAAGCCTTGATACTTTGCATAGAATGCGTTAACAATCTCTCTCCATCTCTTCAAACTATAGTCAGGCATACGCTGGTCTCGATAGAAACCTTCAGCGGAACCACCATAGAGAAGACGAAAGGACATTGTCTTAGCAGCTGTACGAACTTTCTTGAACTCTTTCGAGCCACGTTCATACTGGCCAGCATCAAAGAATCGGATAGCATTGTCAGCATGAATGTCTAGACCTGTATCCAATTCATGAAGCATGACAGGATCTCTACTCAACTCAGCGGCTATGCGCCATTCAATCTGAGCTAAGTCAAGATTTATAATAACCCCTTGTTTGCTTTTAAAGAATGTTTTGATGGGGCTGGTACCATTACGGGGAAAGTTCTGCCCGTTAGGATTTGAAGAAGAGAGTCTACCTGTACGTGTGATGCACTGGTTAAAGGAAGGATGAAGCCTATCGTCTTTACCGATGACAGCAATCAATCCTGCCTCTTTCTCTTCTTTAGAACCAGCAATTGAGGACACTACTTTCATCAGCTTCTTCTGATCTCGTAGTGTTTGAAGGAAGGACTCAGAGCGTTTGTCACGAGACTTTAACAAATCAAGTGTGTTCTTATCAGTTGAAGGCAAGCCGGTCTTCTTAGACAAGCAGCCGTCTGGAACTTTAAAACCAAGTCCCTTGATAGGGATCTCAATCTTAGTCTTACGTGTGGTGATCTTAAACTTACCGCTCTTTAGCTGACGAGCTACAAGTTCAGGAACTTCTTTCTTCCAAGAACCACCAAATAAAACAGCACTGAGTTGTGAAGCAGAGGAGGGAGTAAAGTCAATACCAGCCAGATCGACCAGCGTCTTGTCCATTGCTTTAACCTGTTCACGCGTTTGGTTACAGTAAGCAATAGCTTCTTCTTTGTCGAAGGCTGCACCAGATACTTCCATGTCAGAAAGGATCTGGGTTAGACGGAAAGAAAGTTCCGTTATCTTGCCAAGGCTTGCACGCTCAATGAGCGGGAGTTGTTTCTTGAACACGTCATGTGTAAGATGTACGTCCTGCTTGAGATAATCTTCATGAATCTCCAACGGAATCTCATCCGTTTCGTATCCAGCTTGCCAATACATAGCCATAGCATCGAGCTTATGACCTAAGCCATAGCGTTTGGCAACAGCATTCAAACTATACTCAAGTTTGCGCTGACCATTTATGAGATAGTCAGCTACCATCGTACACCAGACTGGCTTGTCCTTGACATTCAAACCAATCCACTTCAACCAGTTCAAGTCGAACTTAATGTTGTGTCCAATCAAGAAGTCAACGCTGTCAATCTCTTGTTGGATTTCAGCAAGAAGTTCTTCATGTGGTCTATCATTTGGATTGAAGAACCACACAGTTGAGGTACCATCTTGGCGTTCGATTCCAACAGAGCACAGATACGAGCCTATTGTCCAAGGCATATGCTTCGGTGCTTTAGAACATTCGATGTCGATGGTACAGTAAGACATACTACTTACTCGACTTAGCTTCGGTCGTCACGGTAGGCTCATCAAGCGAGAGAGACATCGGGGCTACGTTAGCTGCTGCCGCAGTTTTCGTATAGTCTTTAAGCGCAGTCAACATATCGACGAGGGAGAGATCGCGCAGAGCAAGACCAGTTTCCTGTTCCAGCTTAGCAACAAATTCTTCAAGGGCGATATCAGCCTGAGCAATAACCTTGTTAGTGAATACGGACATGTTTACTTCTGTTCCATGTTAGGGTTCCCATATATCTCAGACAAGAGTGACTTGAAGGTGGACTTGATCTCAGGTGAGCCAGAACCTTGGGGAGACTGGTCGTCGGACTTCGACACTTCGGAGAAGCTACCTGATGCCTTGTCAGTATACAAGGCACATGAAGCGTTGAACACTACTTCATATCTGCCATGCTTACCTTCATTCATCTTGTTCTTACACAGAGATATATATCTAATACTGCAAACAGGATTGTCAACATCATCAAATGATTTTCCTATCCCAATTGCATAGTCAAGCTCACCGGGCTTACCGGTCTTGCTGTTGTCCATGTCAGAAGTCTTCAACCATTTCAACCCTTCGGCTGAAGCTGACGCCTGACCAACAGCAATAACATCACAGTCGTATGACTTAGCGAGTTCACGGAACTTACCGTACACAGCTTTAAGTCTATCGACAGTTGACATATCTCTGTCACCAGAGAAACGAACCTTGTCACCTTGGTCAATAACCAAGAGACGCACGTTATATGTCTTCATCAACTGTTCAATATCTTCAACGGTGATGATAGCTTGGTCATAGATTTTTATTTTGTGCCCACCTAATTTGGTGAACTCTTCTTCTGCATCAGTAGGATAGTTTATGAGATCAGTCTTATTGCACTTAAGCACTGACTGATAGATACGAAAGAGAACACGCTTGCCTTTCTCTTCGTTGTTACACCAAAGTATAACCTCATCATCCTTCAACTGCGATGCAAAGTTAGAAACTTCTGATACAATAAACGATGTCTTACCTGTATCGACTCTAGCAAATACGTGACCAAGGCTACCACCTCTTAGTTCTCCGATGCTTTCGTTCAGGCAGGACAAGCGCCATCGTAATCCAGCTTCATGTACTTCTTCTTGTAAGAGTTCAGTCAAGTTAGACTTTACAAATAGTTGGTCTTCATCTTTGTTAAGCTTCACTTTGCGTTCATTGAACTCAGATAACATCTCCTGTACTTCGTCAAGTACAGAATATGAATCACCGTCAAGAACTTCAGTCAACTTAAATACCATCTCACTTGCAAAATATTTTTCAAGGAAGTGGTTTAAGTTTTCTTCAAGTACTTTATTATCAATCTCAGTTGAACCTAAACGCTCAAGGTAAGCAGAATAAGATGTTCTCTTCTTCAGGATAGGGTGCTTCACTGAAAAGAAAACAAGTAATTCTTCAACACTAAGGACTTCTTTATCAGGATATTCAGAGAAATATTCCTGAATTGTTTTCAGAAAGTTCTTAGTTTCAAGTTCAAGATTCAACTCAAAGATGAATTTAAAATACTTGTCAAAGTTTTCTTTGCTTAACAAGAACAAAACAAGGGAGATTTCCTCAATGTTCATAATGCCTTGCTTGTTCAAGAGTTAAGGTCAACCTTCTAATTCAGAAATAATATAGTCTTAATGTTCAAAGCATTAGTTACCTATAGTACTTATGAATTAAGAGTTAGGTTTAGTCTTAGGATAATATACTTATTAAGGTCTTTACGTAGTAGGTTATTTAAGATATTATACTTAAGTAAGGTTAAGTAACGGCTAAGATATACTTAGATATATTATAATACTTAATTAAGTAAAGATAAGGATACTTA
>OMGG01000781.1_pt1 | contig 15367 bp, 12 predicted proteins | sample 1645891 | NCBI WGS metagenome assembly OMGG01 (sample SAMN05578587, study PRJEB25193) | human gut metagenome | biome: Human Microbiome; feature: human-associated habitat; material: feces | host: Homo sapiens | place: USA:Birmingham
GGCAGGAGCAGATAGCCACGTCCAAGGAGGAGCAGAAGCAGATAGGTACTTCCAGGAAGAAGCAGGAGCAGATAGCCACGTCCAAGGAAGAACAGAAACAGATCAGCACGTCCAAAAAGAGCCGGAAGCAGATCGGGACAGCTAAGAAGAACCAGAAGCAGATAACCGCTTCAAAAACCGAAGGCAGTGAAACAAAATAGGTGATTGGGAATAACTGGAGCGCAAGGCCGGGGGCTTTGCGCTCCCTGTTATTATATGGTATAATGGCGAAAGACACTGACCGGACCATGGGCATTCCAGGAGGGATGGCAGGGTGAAGGATGCTTGATACGGTTACGCAGAGCGCAAATTGGACAAACAGCCGGAAGAAAGCAGGTTTCAGACACATTCTGGTGCGATTGGGGTAGGGTATGTTTTCTTATATTAAAAATCAGTGGCTTTCAATCTCGTTGAAGAAAAAGCTGGGCGCATTTTCAGTGGTTGTCATTTTGGTAATGGGTCTGTCCATTGCCTTCAATATGCTGGTCATGAATTTTTCCCTGGAGAGTTTTAACGTGATACTCAATGACAATTCCCTCTGCTATGATGTGCAGGAGTCCATGGAGCAGGAAGCGGATGCCTTTGAACTCTATGTGAGGGAGCGGTCCTGGGAGAATGCAAAGCAATACAGGCTGGCCTGTTTTAAGACGGAGAGCAGTCTGGAGGCCCTGCCCTTTGACTATGATGTCATTGGGCCTGAGCGGTATGCCAGGACATGGAATATTAAGAATGGCTATGAAGGCTACCAGACTTTCCGGGACCAGGTCCTTCACATGGACCAGTCGGATGAAGGATTTGTGGAGCAATTGTACAGGGTATATGGAATGCAGGGTTATCTGCAGACTTACGCCAGAAGACTGATGCAGTCTACCCTGAAGGAGGGAAAGCGCAGCTACCAGGAAAAGGTTCCTCTCCTCTATGACCTTCCCTACATGATTATGGCCTGTTCCGTCCTGATGATTATTACGGTTATCTGTCTGACCAAGCTTCTGTCCAATACCCTGATTGCCCCCATGGTAAAGCTGGCCCACAGCTCCAGGGAGATAGCGAGAAATGATTTCGGCGGTGAGGACCTGGTGGTGGAGAACCGGGATGAGATGGGAGAGCTGGTACAGGCATTTAATAAGATGAAGCATGCCACAGAGGGGTATATCAATACTTTGAAAGAGAAAAACGAGATGGCGGAGCGTCTTCATAAGGAGGAGGTGGAGCGCATCGAGATGGAGAAACGTCTGGACGCGGCCCGCCTGGAACTGCTTAAGAGCCAGATTAATCCCCATTTCCTGTTTAATACCCTGAATATGATATCCTGTATGGCTAAACTGGAGGAAGCCCAGACCACAGAGCGGATGATATCCAGCCTGGGAAATCTCTTCCGCTATAATCTTAAGACCTCGGAGCAGATTGTGCCCCTGGAGCGGGAGCTTAAGGTGGTGCAGGACTATATGTACATACAGCAGATGCGTTTTGGCAGCCGTATCAGCCATGACCTTAGGGTGGAGGTGGACGGCGGCGAGACCATGATACCGGCTTTTACCCTTCAGCCGCTGGTGGAAAATGCCATCATACACGGCATAGCCAGGAAGGAGGAGGGAGGGAGGATATTTTTAAGGATATGGAAGTGGAAGGACAAGATAGTCATTTCCCTGGCTGATACCGGTGTGGGGATGGAGGAAGAGGCGCTCAAAAGGCTTATGGATGCCCTTAAGGGACACCGGACAGCCAGGGTGGGAATTGGGCTGGGGAATATATATCAGAGGATTAAATCCATGTACGAGGATGGGGATTTGAGAATCTACAGCAAGGCAGGCAAGGGGACCGTGGTCCAGATTATCCTGCCTGCCGCCCGGGAAGAGGACTATCAGAAGATATAAGGGGGGGAACGGATGTTGCGTTTACTGATTGCGGATGATGAGATGATTGAGAGGCAGGTCCTTTATAAGACGCTGCAGAAAAATCTGGGGGACAGGTGCCGGATTTTCCAGGCAGCCAACGGCAGGGAAGCCCTTAAGATCTATGAGGAAGAGAAGATACAGATTGCCATTCTGGACATCGAGATGCCGGGCATAAACGGCATAGAAGCTGCCCAGCAGATCCGGCAGGCCGACAAGGACTGCTGCATCATATTCCTGACAGCCTTTGACGAGTTCTCCTATGCAAAAAAGGCCATCACGGTAAGGGCCCTGGATTACCTTCTGAAGCCTTACGACGAGGAGGAACTGATGTTAGTGGTGGAGGAAGCCATGCATATTGCGGGGGAACACCGGCAGGATGAAGGGGATGGGGATGAAAATGAAAATGAAATTCCTGCGCCGCCAGACACAGAGGAACCGGAGGACGGAGGACATGCCCGTCTGTCAAAGGTTACATCCTTAATCAGCCAGTACATACATGAGAATTATATGTTTGACATTTCCATGCAGGATGCCGCAAGGGCCATGAATTATTCAGAGGCCTATTTCTGCAAGCTGTTCAAGCAGTGTTTTGACCAGAATTTCACATCCTACCTGACACAGTACCGGATAAAGGAAGCCAAGAAGATGCTAAGCCAGCCAACGGTCAATGTGAAGGAGATTGGAAGGGCAGTGGGCTATGGGGATTCCAATTACTTTGCAAAGGTGTTCAAGCGCATAACGGGACAGAGCCCCACTGAGTACAGACTGTCTATTTTCCAGAAGGGATAAAGATTGTATAAAGACCATATATGTGATATTTGCATAAATGGATGGGAGAAACAAGTTAAAATCCTACTATGATTCACAAAAATTTACTATGTTCAGAAACGCAAAATACTCTTATAATAAAATCAGTGTTAAGAAAACATAAAAATATCATGTGAAAGCATGAAAAAAGTATTAAGAGGAGGACACGTTTCATGAAAAAAAGATGGATTAGTACCGCGTTGTGTGCAGCAATGGTAGCCGGCTCCCTGGCAGGCTGCGGCTTAAAGAGCCCTGATGCTACCACAGCGGCTCCCGCAGCAACTGAGGCACCTACAGAGGCTGCAAAGGCAGAGGGGGATGCTGCTGAGGAGTCAAAGACAGAAGCAGCTGATACCGAGGCAGCAGCTGATACCAGCGACATGCCTGAGGTTACTCTGGTTATGGCAGAGGTTAACCCGTTAGACACCATTGTGGGACAGACTGATACCAAATTTAAGGAGACTGTTGAGGAACTGTCCGGCGGCAAGATTAAGATTGACCTGCAGGCCAGCGGAGTACTTGGTTCAGAGAACGACGTTCTGGATACCATGCTTGGCGGCGGCGGCACCATTGATATTTCCCGTATTTCCGCATTTGCCCTGACAAGCTACGGCGCTGAGAAGTCCGTGCTTCTGTCCATTCCTTATACATTTGCAAACCGTGACCACTTCTGGAAGTTTGCTGACAGCGAACTGGCTCCTGAATTCCTCATGGAACCTCATGACAACGGACTTGGAGTAAGAGGCCTGTACTACGGCGAGGAAGGCTTCCGTCACTTCTTCACAGTTAAGGAAGTTAAGGGCTTAGACGACTTAAAGGGCATGAAGCTGCGTGTGTCCAATGACCCGATTATGAATGGTATGGTGGAAGGCCTCGGCGCAAGCCCAACGGTTGTTTCCTTCAACGAACTGTACTCCGCACTTCAGACCGGTGTTGTGGACGGTGCTGAGCAGCCAATCGCAAACTACAAGTCCAACGCATTCCAGGAAGTTGCTCCAAACCTGATTCTGGACGGCCATACACTGGGCGCAATCCAGGTTATCATCACAGATGAAGCATGGGATAAGCTGACAGAAGAGCAGCAGAACATCCTGATGGAAGCCGGCAAGGTTGCATCCCAGTTCAACAGAACCATTTCTGAGGAAGCTGAGAACAAGGTGCTTGAGGAATTAAAGGCCGATGGCATCAACGTGGTTGAGGTTCCTGATATCAAGCCATGGCAGGATGCTTGTAAAGGCATCATCGAGTCTTCTACAAAGGACCAGGCTGAACTGTATCAGCAGATTCTTGACATGAACAAATAATAAACGGCAATCAGACAGGCACAGGGCAAATGAATAAACTCTGTGCCTGTAGTTTTTGAAAGGGGAATCAATATGCCTGCAATATTTCAAAAGATTGATAAAATCAGGCCTGCATATGATATGACATACAGGGTTGTACTGTTCCTTTGCAAGCTGCTTCTGGTAGTGGATATCCTTATCACCACCATGGCTGTGGCAGGAAGGTACATTTCGTTCATTCCCGATCCTGCGTGGAGTGAAGAGGTTGTTCTGACCTGCATGTCCTATATGGCAGTGCTTTCGGCAGCTCTTGCCATCAGAAGAGGCGCCCATATCCGCATGACCGCATTTGACCGGTATCTGCCCGCTAAGGTGGTAAAGAGCCTTGATATCATCGCTGACCTGGCAGTACTTGCGCTGGCGGTAATCATGATTACAGTGGGCTGGAAGTATGCAACAGGAATCGGCTCCAAAGGTACCTATGTGAGCATGCCCAAGGTTTCCAGGTTCTGGATGTATTTCCCGGTGCCTCTGGCCGGCGTGGCCATGCTGGTTTTTGAAGTAGAGGCCTTATACAATCATGTTAAGAGTTTCTTTGTAAAGGAGGGGATGGAGTAATGGATGCAAATAGCATGGCAATTCTGGTTTTGCTGGGCAGCTTCTTCCTGATGGTATTCTTACGGTTCCCCATCGCTTATGCGGTGGCGCTTTCATCTGTGTTCTGCCTTTTGTTCCAGGGACATAACCTGACTACCATCTGCCAGCAGATGGTAAAGGGAATCAGCTCCTTCAGCCTGATGGCTGTTCCCTTCTTTATCACCATGGGATGCCTGATGGGTTCCGGCGGTATTTCCGAAAAGCTGATTGCACTGGCCAATGCATGTGTGGGATGGATGCGGGGCGGCATGGCAATGGTTAATATTGTCGCTTCTTATTTCTTTGGCGGTATCTCAGGTTCTGCTTCTGCAGATACGGCTTCTCTTGGTTCCATCCTGATTCCCATGATGGTGGACCAGGGATACGATGACGATTTTTCAACAGCAGTAACCATCACTTCATCCTGTGAGGGACTGCTGGTGCCTCCCAGCCACAATATGGTTATCTATGCCACCACGGCAGGCGGTATCTCCGTGGGAAGCCTTTTCCTGGCAGGATATATACCGGGAGCACTGCTGGCCGTAACGCTGATGATAGGATCCTATATCATTTCCGTTAAGCGTAATTACCCTAAGGGTGAGAAGTTCAGCATCATCAACCTGATTAAGCAGCTGAGTGTTTCCTTCTGGGCTCTGGCAGCTGTGCTGATAGTTGTATTCGGCGTGGTGGGCGGTGTGTTTACGGCCACAGAGTCCGCAGCAGTTGCTGTTATCTACAGCCTGATTGTCAGCGTGTTTATCTACAGGGGACTGGACTGGAAGGGCGTATGGAGAGTCCTGGGAGACAGCGTGGACACCCTGTCCATTGTAATGATTCTCATTGCCACATCCAATATTTTCGGATTCTGCCTGACCCAGCTGCATGTGCCTATCCTGGCCGCCAGCGCAATCACCGGCATGACCAATAACCCCATTATTCTGGCCCTGCTGCTGAACCTGATTCTTCTGGTGCTCGGATGTATCATGGATATGGCGCCAATCATCCTGATTGCAACCCCTATCCTGCTGCCTATCGCCACATCCATTGGTCTGGACCCGATTCAGTTTGGTATCATGGTAGTGCTTAACTGCGGTATCGGACTTCTGACACCTCCTGTTGGCGCTGTTCTGTTCATTGGCTCTGCGGTTTCCAAGGTGCCCATGGAGCGGGTGGTTAAGGCTACGCTTCCATTCTATGTGTGTATGATTATCACCCTGCTGCTGATTACCTTTATTCCGGCTGTCAGCATGTGGCTTCCATCTGTACTGGCCCACTAATAAATGAATACCGGAAAGCAGTTTATCATGTTATAATGAAAGTTCAGAGTGGCGGCCATGTCGCCACTCTGTTAAGATTCAGGACATCCGTACAAGGAGCATATGAATGAGATACAAATACACATACAGGACAACAGCGCGGGATTTATGGCAGCTTTCCATGTATTATATATACGGTTCGCTGGCAGGACTTTGTAATATCATATTTACAGTGGCGGCATTTGCCTTGGGCTTCTCCAGGTGGGACCAGGCCCAGGGGATCGTGAGGTGTCTCATTGTGCTGGGGTGCTGCCTTTTTACAGTAATCCAGCCGCTTATGATTTATGCCAAGGCAAAGAAGCAGGAGGCGGGGATTACCCAGGACACCCAGGTTTCTATTGACGACAACGGGCTTTACATCCGGGTGGGCGATGACACGTCGCAGCTGCCGTGGAAGTCGGTAAAAAGGATATCCAGGAAACCTGCCATGATTATTATATTCAGCGATACCACCCATGGATTTATATTTACAAACCGTGTGCTTGGAAATGAGAAAGAAGAATTTTACCGTTATGCCTCTTCTAAGGTGGAAGGCAGGAATGTGCATAATTAAAGGACAGGCCCTCCTTGACCGGGTCTGGTAACTGGGGTATGATATATGCGAAGGGAGGGACGGCTGCTTGAGAAAAAATGTGATTTACCTCATGGGCTGCGCCGCTGTAATGATTCTGGCCGCGTCCTGTGCAGGCAGAAGCAAGGACAGCACGGCGCAGAAGACAGTTCCGGAGTTCGTCCTGACATATGCTGAGAATCAGGCGGAGGATTATCCCACCACCCAGGGAGCTTATAAATTTGCAGAGCTGGTACATGAACAGACCGGAGGCAGGGTGGAGATACAGGTCAATGCGGGCGGTGTTCTCGGAGACGAGAAAACAGTGATTGAACAGCTTCAGTTTGGCGGGGTGGATTTTGCCAGGGTATCCCTGTCGCCCCTGGCTGAGTTTGTGCCCAAGCTGAATGTACTTCAGATGCCCTATCTGTATACAGGAAGAGAGCACATGTGGAAGGTGTTAGAGGGGCCCATTGGCACGGATTTCATGAATTCCTTCGGCGGTTCCAGCCTGGTGCCGCTGTCCTGGTATGATGCAGGCGCCCGTAATTTCTACAGTACGGCCGGGCCCATTGAGTCCCTGGACGACATGAAGGGGCTTAAAATCAGGGTCCAGGAATCTGAACTGATGATGGATACGATTCAGGCTCTGGGTGCCACGCCGGTGCCCATGGCTTTTGGGGATGTATATTCAGGCCTGCAGACAGGGGAGATAGACGGGGCCGAGAACAACTGGCCTTCCTATGAGTCCACCAGGCATTATGAGGTGGCCAAATATTTCACCCTGGATGAACACACCAGGGTTCCGGAACTCCAGCTGGCAGCCCAGTCCACCTGGGATAAGCTGCCGGAGGAATACAGGAACATTATACGGGATTGTGCACAGAAATCGGCCCTGTATGAGCGTGAACTGTGGGATGAGCGTGAGAAGACCTCAGAGGACAGGGTCAGGAGAGCCGGATGCGTGGTGACGGAGCTGGATGCCAGGGAGAAAGAACGGTTCCAGGAAGCCGCGGCCCCTATGTACGAAAAATACTGTTCTGAATATGTGGATATTATTGACGATATCATGGACACGGGAAGACAGTGACAGGCTTCAGATTGGACAGGATAGAAATAAATTAGAATATAGAGCAAAAAACAGACCATGGTCCGTGCAGTGGATCCATGGTCTTATTTTGATTGATTTTTTTACGGATAGACTCAGATAAGTGTCAGCCCAGGGGTACGATGGTGACATTATCCCCCGAACCGTTATCAGGAGACGGTGCCTGTGATGCCTGGGTAGGTGATGGTGCCTGCGGCGCCTGAGTGGGAGACGGTGCCTGTGACGACTGAGTAGGCGATGGCGTCTGGGGGTCGGCGGGAGACAGGGCAGCTGTTGTGGCCGCGGTGGATTCTGCGGCTTTAGTGGATTCTGCGGCCTTAGTGGTCTCCTTGGCTTTGGTGGTCTCCTTGGCCTTGGTAGTCTCCTTGGCTTTGGTGGTCTCCTTGGCCTTGGTGGTCTCCTTGGCCTTGGTGGTTTCTTTGGCCTTGGTGCTTTCCTTGGCCTTGCTGGTTTCCTTATCCGTGCCCGAACCTTTGGAGCTGCTGCCGTTAGTGCCGTTGGTGCCGTCTGAAGGGAATTCCTTGTCACGGCCGCTGAGGTCTATGCCGTCTTTTACGCTGAAATAGGAGCTTTTTATGGTATTGCCCGCGTAATCCGCCACAAATACTACAAGGGTCTGAGTATCCATGGGGAAGGTGATCTCTCCGGATTCTTTATTAATATGGCTGGGTTTGACAGTCTTTTCCTCTTCATCCGTGGCATAGACAGCATCAAAGTTAATACCGGACTGGCTGTCCTCCGCTGTAATGGTTAGAATGCCGTTTTCCATCACATAATCTTCCTGTATGGTAGGCGCCATATCGTCCAGGGCTTGAATGGTGTCAGACAGTCTGGCAGACATTCCGTTCCATCCCTTCACATATATCTGCAGGGTCCCGTTGCTGGTCAGGGTGGCAGTGTAGACTCCCTTTTCCTTTTCCATTTCAAGGGGCTGGGATTCCATGGTGACGCTGGTTTCGCGTATGGGGAGAAGGGAACGTATGCGGATGGATATATCCACGCTGCGGTAATCCCTGGTGTCAGATACATCATACTCTATCTTTGGTTTGGATGTGGCCACAATGAATATGACCAGATTGATTAGGATAAAGGGGAGTATGTAGAATACCAGGGTATGCAGTTTTCTGTTATCGTTCCATGAACGTTTATTATAGGTGTTGCGTTTGGTGCTTCTGCCGCGGTTGCCGCCGTAAGAACCGGAAGCACGTTCGCTGCGGGGAGCCGAATATGACGAATGACGATCCATGAATTATCCTCCTTAAGTATTGCGGAAAAAATACTTCTATAGCATATCAGAAATTCTCTTTTCTTACAAGTTTAACTTGGAAAATGGCAAAGATTCCACAATACCCTTCAAAATGCCGCCTGAATATGTTATGATAGGTATGATTCCTGACATCAAAGGGAGAGGTACATAAGGAATATAAATAGTGCTATCACAGAAGGAGTAAGACCTATGATTGGAGAAGCGGCTGCGTTTGCAGATAAAGCCCACAAGGGAGCTTTCAGAAAGGGCACGAAGATTCCGTACATCACGCATCCCATGGAGACGGCAGTGATTGTGTCCGCCTTTACGGATGATGAGGAAATCATTGCGGCAGCGCTGCTTCATGATGTTATGGAAGATGCAGGAGTTACCAGGGAAGAACTGGAGGACACGTTTGGTTCCAGAGTAGCGGATCTGGTAGTGGATGAGAGCGAGGATAAAAGCCGCAGCTGGCAGGAGCGAAAGACCCGTACGGTCAGACATCTCTGCACGGCTTCCAGGGAGATTAAGATATTGGCTCTGGGGGACAAGCTCAGCAACATGCGCTGTACGGCCAGGGATTATATGGTGGTGGGCGATGCCATATGGCAGCGGTTTAATGAAAAGGATAAGCGGAAGCATGCCCGGTACTATTGGGGGATAGCCCATGCTCTGAAGGAGTTGGAGGACCACCTGTATTTCAAGGAATATGTGATGTTATGCAGGGCCGTGTTCGGTGAGGATGTTATTTCCTCAAATAAAGACATGATGCGAGGAGAATGTGAATGATCAGATTTGGGAAAAAGTCAAAGATTCTGGCTGCTGTCTTGGCAGCCGGAATTATTTTAAGTATGCAGGGAATGACGGCATTCGCCGGAAGTACAGGGGTAGGTGCGGCTAAGCCGGCCCAGACAGGTCCGGGTGTGGCAGCACAGAATGATAGCCAGACCGACCAGGCGGAGGGCCAGACAGTACAGCCGGAGGGCCAGAACGGCCAGACAGGCCAGGCGGAAGGCCAGGCAGTACAGCCGGTGGGCCAGGCAGGCCAGACGGAGGGACAGGCAGCCCAGGCGGAAGGCCAGACAGGCCAGGCCGAGGGCCAGACAGCTCAGCCGGTGGGCCAGGAACAGAGCACACAGCCGGTTACGGGCCAGGAACCTCTCCAGGTGAATTACAGTGCTTTTATATTGCAGCAGGGATGGAGCGCGGTCACGGCTGATAACAATTTGTGTTCAGCCCCGGTCAACTCATGGGTCACTGCCGTAAAGGCTAATCTGATTCATATTCCGGACGGTACACAGGTGGGTATTCGCTACCAGGTGAATCTGAGCGGTACGGGTTGGCTCTCCTGGGCGGAGGACGGAGCTGAGACAGGAGGAGCAGAAGGCGTCATGCCTCTGGAATCCATACGCATGGAACTGACTGGCAGCGGCGCAGCCGCATATGATTTATACTATAAAGTACTTCAGAACGGCGCCTGGACAGACTGGGCGGCCAATGGCGCGTCTGCCGGACAGGAGGGGGCAGGTCTCAGGGTGGACGGCATACGGGCTTCCATCACGGCTAAGGGTGCAGGGATTCCTGCGGAACCGGTGGTTTCCCATGGAATTGACCCATCCAGGCCCATGATTGCCCTTACATTTGATGACGGACCCAAGACATCCGTGACCAGCCGGATACTGGACAGTCTGCAGGCCAATGGAGGAAGGGCAACATTCTTCATGCTGGGTTCCAATGTGAACGCCAATGCAGGCGTAATCAGGCGCATGGTGGACCAGGGATGCGAGGTTGCCAACCACACCCATGACCACAAATACCTGACTAAAATCGGTGCAGAGGGAATTGTAAGCCAGGTGGGATCTACCAACCAGAAGATCCAGGCTGTCTGCGGCGTATCACCGGTCCTCATGCGCCCGCCGGGCGGATATATTGATGGGGCATCCCTTAACGTGCTGGGCTCTATGGGTATGCCCGCCATCATGTGGTCCATTGATACCAGGGACTGGCAGCACAGGAATGCGCAGAGGACTATTGACACCGTGCTGAGCCAGGTAAAGGATGGGGATATCATACTGATGCATGATATCTACAGTACAACAGCAGATGCGGCGGTGGTGCTGATTCCGGAACTGACAGCGCGGGGATATCAGCTGGTGACAGTAAGCGAGCTGGCGGCCTACAGGGGAGGAATTGCTCCCGGACACAAGTACAGCCAGTTCAGACCGTGATTCTTCAGCTGACAGTGCAGAGGCAGGTAAATTAGAGACGGTATTCCTTCTAGCGGAGAGGGGATACCGTCTTTTTGTCCGCCCTGCTGTCCATGGGGGCCGGGGATTGATTGAGCGTCCCAGCATATAAGTACCGGCATATCAGGCCCGGCATATAAGTCCCTCCATATGAGGTGAATAATATCGGAATTACCCTTGATTCTTGTTCTCAGGTTATGTATAATAAGACCACAGATTGTTTTCTTCAGACATCTGGCTGTGCGTCTGCACAGAGGCGAGGTTTTCTTCTGAAACCCGTGTTTCCCATTTTAGCAGGCAGTTTTCATCTGTGCACATTGACATATTCATATGATTTGTATACTGTTCTCCGGCAGTTTGTAAAATGGCAGATAGCCGGGAGGAATGCTTATGGCATATAGAGAGAAAGGAATACCGCCGGAAAGACGGTTGAATATAAGAGGTAAAATGGGCAGGGCTGTGCTTGCTGTGACTGCCGTGGCGGCAGCTGTATTCTGGCTGTCAGGCAGCGGGGCGGCCATGGCGGCGCAGGAACCGCAGGAGGAAGGTTATGGCGCAGAGCTTCGGATCACCCGGGATGTGGAGACGGCAGAGGACGGTGGAATCCGGGAGCCGGCTGACCGGTATTGGGACGGTGATGGAAAGGAGTACCGGCTGGATTCCTGGGAGATAGTGACAATTCCAGGACAGGATGTCAGCCGGCGTCTGGAGCGGAAGATGGTGTATACTGGTGTGGAAGGGGCTGAAGAGATTCCAGGGTCCATTTCTTTGAAGGAGGATGTATCGGGAAGCCAGGCAGAGGGAACCCTGTTCCTGAGGAAAAGCCGGATTGTAAGAGAGGAGTGGCAGGATGGATTTACGGCGCCTGTCACCTTTCACGCCTACGGTGCGGATGAATACCATGGAGGTTCCCTGGTTATACCGGGGGACGCGGTTTTAGAGACCTGCGTGTCCATGGGGGGACAGCTGCTGGAGTTTATGGGCCTGTCTCCCCTGGAGTACCGCATACTCTCCGCAGACTGGTATGGGGAGTCATACGAGGATGAGGAGGGGAGAATGTGCCGCCAGGCCATGGTCTGGGGACAAAAGCTCCTTAGGGACTATGAGGCTGAATATGAAGGGGAAGTCAGCTGGATTAAACCGGAAACCCAAGAGCTGGAGATGGTTTACAGGCAGATTTCCGCGGTTTCTCCTGCAGCTTTGGAGACAGCTCAGGGGGCAGAACATGTACCTGCGCCGGAGATTCAGGGTGAAGGCCCGGAAGGAAGTCTCTGGTACTGGGTACGCAGCGGTTTTGTCATAACGGTGGGGGCTGGACTCATAGGCATAGGCGTGGGACTGCTGGCTCTTTTGGCAGTGTGGTACAGGCAGAACCGGCGGGAGCACCGAAGAAGATGCCTGCCTCGCATAAAAGGTTGAGCCCTGCGGCTCAGGTATGATATACTTCACATAACAAGGGAGGGATAAACTCCCGCTAGAAAAGGAGAACAGATATGACAAATCCTGTGTATGACAAGCTGAGAAACTGCTATGACAGCATAAAAGATAAGATTCCCTTTGAACCTAAGGTGGCACTGGTGCTGGGGTCCGGTCTTGGTGACTATGCGGAGCAGCTGGAAATCCAGGGGACCATTGATTACCACGATATAGAGGGATTTCCGGTATCTACGGTACCCGGACATAAGGGCAGGTTTGTGTTCGCCCGTATAAATGAGGTTCCGGCCGTGCTGATGCAGGGACGGGTCCATTATTATGAGGGCTATCCCATGTCAGATGTGGTCCTGCCTGTCCGTCTTATGAAGCTTATGGGAGCGGAAATCCTCTTTCTGACCAATGCGGCCGGCGGAGTCAACTATGATTATGGGGCAGGGGACTTTATGCTCATAAAGGACCAGATATCCTGCTTTGTCCCCTCCCCGCTGGTGGGGCCGAACCTGGAGGAGCTGGGACCAAGGTTCCCGGATATGAGCCATATATATGATGAGGACCTGAGGGATATTATCCGCTCCACTGCTCTTGAGCTTGGAATCAGGATACAGGAGGGGGTCTATGTGCAGCTTACAGGACCTGCCTACGAAAGCCCGCATGAGGTGAAAATGTGCAGGATACTGGGCGGGGATGCAGTTGGCATGAGTACGGCCTGCGAGGCAGTGGCGGCCAATCACATGGGGATGAAGATATGCGGTATATCCTGTATATCCAATCTGGCCTGTGGTATGACAGACGTTCCTTTGTCCCACAAGGAGGTCCAGGAGGCGTCGGATAAAATGGCCCCTCTCTTCAAAAAGCTGGTATCAGAGTCCATCAGAAAACTGGGGAGTATTTAAACTTTTATGAAAAATTAAAGAAAAAGACATAGTAAAATAGTGTTTTTCGTAGTAATATGTAACGTGGACAAAGGCAGGGGGAATATGCTGCCCGTCCTGGCATAGTATATGACATATCATGATTTAGAAAAGAGGAGATTATTATGAAGAGACACTATTTGGCAGTTGCAGTCCTGGCACTTGCATTGGGGATGACAGCTTGTTCTTCCGGCAATAAAGAAACTACAGCGGCCCCAACTACTACAGCATCCCAGACTGAGACAGAGAAAGCGACAGAAGCAGAAGACGATATGGAACTGGAATACTTCTATGGTTTTGTGGGAGAGGTAGCTGATAAGGTGGTTACCGTTAAGGACGACGAAGGCAAAGAAGTGAAGTTTGATGTATCTGAGGCTAAGATTGAAGGCGCAGATGCCATTGGAGAAGGTGATGAGGTAGAGGTTGCCTACGCAGGTGAGCTTTCCGCAGACACCACCAAGGCAAAATCAGTGGATATCGTTACATCTGCAGCAGCAGAGGCAGCGGAAGAGGCAGCCGCTGAGGAGGATGACATTGTCACAGGAACCGTAGAGAAAGCAGACGACAATACCCTGACCCTGACCACGGACGAGGGTACATATACCTTTAACACCAAGATTGCGCAGAAGGTATCCAAGGACGGCATCAAGTCCGGAGTACAGGCAGATGTGACCTACTACGGGGACCTGGAAGACGAGACCGACAAACCGGTGGCCACCAAAATTGTGACCGAGGATGCCATGGACTCAGAAGACGCTAAGATCAATACTCTTTCCGGCAAGGTGGCAGAAGTTGGGGCGGATTATGTGGTCATCGACACAGCGGACCCGGAGAATACCCTGTTTACCTTCCTGGGAAAAGAAGGCATGTTTGACAAACTGAAGGTAGGGGATACCGCAACTGTTATCTACGAGGGAACCCTTACAAACAAGACAATTACAGCTACCGGCGTGAAGTAGAGAAGATGCAGCTGGCCGCGGCACAGACAGATAAGGACTGTGCCGCGGCATTTTTTATTTAAAATAATTAGCACTCGACCCTTGACAGTGCTAACAACATGTGTTATAGTACGACTAGAACAAAGATGACAAAGCACAATTCCGTAGGCCGCTGCTTCCGGAGGATACACACAGGCATTCTGGTCAGAGGCGGCAGAGAAGAAAGGGGAATGGGCAATGAATATTAATAAATTTACTCAGAAGTCAATGGAAGCAGTTCAGAACTGTGAGAAGCTGGCATATGAATACGGAAACCAGCAGATTGATGAGCAGCACCTTCTGTACAGCCTGCTGACCCTGGAGGACAGCCTGATTCTTAAGCTGATTACCAAGATGGGAATACAGGGAGATATGTTTTCTAACGAGGCAAAGCAGGCAGTGGAGCGGCTGCCCAAGGTAAGCGGCAGCGGCCAGCTTTACATCAGCAGTGATTTGAATAAGGTGCTCATAAGCGGAGAGGACGAGGCAAAGGCCATGGGTGATGAATATGTATCCGTGGAGCACTTGTTCCTGTCTCTTTTAAAGCATCCCAATAAGGAAATCAAGGCGTTATTCAAGTTATATAATATAACCCGTGAGACATTTCTTCAGGCACTGTCCACAGTAAGGGGCAACCAGAGGGTGGTCAGCGATAATCCTGAGGCCACCTATGATACATTAGCCAAATACGGATATGACCTGGTGGAGCGGGCCAGGGACCAGAAGCTGGACCCGGTTATCGGCCGTGACAGCGAGATTCGTAATGTTATCCGTATCCTCTCCCGTAAGACGAAGAACAACCCGGTGCTTATCGGTGAGCCCGGCGTGGGCAAGACAGCCGTGGTGGAAGGTCTGGCCCAGAGAATCGTGCGGGGGGATGTCCCGGACGGACTGAAGGATAAGAAGCTCTTTGCCCTGG
>OMGG01000791.1_pt1 | contig 15234 bp, 7 predicted proteins | sample 1645891 | NCBI WGS metagenome assembly OMGG01 (sample SAMN05578587, study PRJEB25193) | human gut metagenome | biome: Human Microbiome; feature: human-associated habitat; material: feces | host: Homo sapiens | place: USA:Birmingham
GTTCTTATAGCTCTGCTCCCACTTGCCCCATGGAGTCTTGCGGTCGAAGAACAGAGAGGCATAGCCCTTGAGACCGAAATGGATGTAGAAATCGATGTTGAAGCCGGCAGGAATGGCTTGCTGCGGATTAGCCCACTCTGAAATCAAGACGGTCTCAGGATAGTACTTGTCCTTCCATGCACGCATCTCATTCCAGAGTTTGGAAACCTCCTTCTTGTCGGGGTCGTTCTTGATGAGCGATGACGCCATATCAACACGGAATCCATCCACACCCTTATCAAACCAGAAAGCCATGATGTTACGTATTTCCCTGCGAACAGCCTGTGGTCCAGGCGCATCTACGCTCTGCTCCCAAGGATGATTTGGGTCTGGATGAGCAAAGCCATAGTTCAAGGCTGGCTGGCACTCGAAGAAATTCTTCTCATAATACTTGGCACGAGGAGCATTCGCCTCCACATATCTGCCTCGGGTACTAGACTCCGGACTTGCCTCCTGATGACGGGCTTCTATTTCTTTCTTCTCGCTCTCAGGAATATCGTTCATCCAGATATAATAGTCGCTGTAACGCTGGTTAGGATCTTTCTCGGAAGACTCCTTAAACCAGACACACTTGGTACTGGAATGTCCTGCCACCAGGTCGAGACAAACTTTCATGCCACGCTTATGGGCCTCATTGACCAATGTAACCAAATCAGTATTGGTACCGAATCGAGGATCCACCTTGTAGAAATCGATGACATCATAGCCACCATCAAACCATCCCGACTCAAAGATCGGATTGAGCCAGAGGGCGTTCACACCCAGCGACTTGATGTAATCCAACTTGGAAGTGATACCCGGCAGGTCACCAATACCATTGCCATCAGTATCCATATAGGAAGATGGATAAATCTGATAGAAAAGTGCATCACTCAACCAAGCCGGTCCCTTCTTCCGTTCTGCCTGAGCAGAAAGTGTGGTTGCCGCCAAGGCAGCAACCAACAACATTTTATTCATTCTTTTCATGAGCATCATTATTAATTCAAGAATAATTTCTTTCATAACAACTTAAAATCCTGCATTTTATTGCGCAAGAAGGCTAATTGCGAATCCGCCACCTGCAACGGAGTTCAACTTCAAGACAGACTTGCTGGTTACAGTCTTCTTGGTGATGACATAAGCCTGAGGATTTGTCTTGTAGTTGGCATTCTTTGCATCCTGATAGATGGTAGCCACATACTTCTTGCCCTTCTCGAGGAAATCGAGCTTTACGGTAGACTGATGAGCCTTCATGCCCGTAACGCCACCGACAAACCAGTTATCAGAACCCTTTGCCTTGCGGGCAGCGGTGATATACTCCATTGGTTCAGCCTCCAGATAGATAGACTTGTCCCAATCTACAGCCACATCCTTGATAAACTGGAAGGCATCCATGTGCTTCTCGTAATTCTCAGGGAAATCGGCAGCCATCTGCAATGGACTGTACATCGTTACATAAAGTGCCAACTGACCGCAGATGGTAGAGTTGCAATGAGAACCATTGGCGCAATCCATTTCAAAGATACCCGGTGTATAATCCATCGGACCACCCTGCAGACGGGTGAAAGGCAAGATGGCGGTATGTCCCGGTTTGGTACCTCCGAAAGCCTGATATTCAGTACCGCGAGCACTCTCATTGCCAATTAGGTTAGGATAAGTGCGGCAGAGACCGGTAGGACGCACAGCCTCATGGGCATTTACCATGATGTGATAATCGGCAGCACGGGTTACGGCATGCAGATAGTGGTTGATTTCCAACTGACTGTAGTGATGCTCTCCACGAGGAATGATGTTGCCCACATAACCGCTCTTCACTGCATCGTAGCCATAATCCTTCATCAACTGGTAAGCTCTGTCCATATACTTCTCGTAGTTCATTACAGAAGAGGAGGTCTCATGATGCATGATGAGCTTCACTCCCTTGGAATGCGCATACTCATTGAGTGCCTTGATGTCGAAATCAGGATATGGAGTCAGGAAATCGAATACCTTTTCCTTCATATAGCCACTCCAGTCTTCCCAACCGATGTTCCATCCTTCTATCAGGACTGCATCGAAACCATGGGCTGCAGCAAAGTCGATGTAACGGCGCACATTGGCATTGTTGGCAGAATGCTTGCCCGATGGCTTGGCATGTACATAGTCGGTTCCATCCAACTTCACGGTAGGATAATCATGGGTATAAGCCCACTCACCCTTACCGGAAATCATCTCCCACCATACACCCACGTACTTCACAGGATGAATCCAGGAGGTATCCTTGATCTTGCAAGGCTCATTGAGATTAAGAATCAGGTTGGAAGACAACACCTTGCGGGCATCATCTGTAATGACCATCGTACGCCAAGGGCTCTTGAACGGAGTCTGCATATATCCCTTCATACCCTGTGCATCAGGGGTAAGCCAAGAGGTAAAGGTCATGGTCTTGTCATCCAGGTTCAGATGCATGGCTGGATAATCTACCAGGGCAGCCTCATGCAGGTTGATGTAGATACCATCATCAGTCTTCAACTGGAGTGAGGTCTGTACACCGGTATCTGAAAAGACAGTCTGTGAGAGATTGCTGCTGACAGCAGCATGCAGGGCTGGACGGATGCCCGACAGACGGGTCTTGGTGTATTCATACTCCTGGGTATCGTAATCACCCGGAATCCACCAGGCGGTATGATCGCCCGTCATGGCAAATTCTGTACGCTCTTCCTTGATGGTAAAGTAGTTGAGATTGCCTTTCTGAGGGAACTCATAGCGCAATCCTACTCCATCGTCATAAACACGGAAGCGAACGTTCATATAACTGTCTGTAGAATTCTGCTTCAACTCTACCAGCATATCATTATAATGATTGCGGATAGACTTATTCTCTCCCCAAACAGGAGTCCAGGTCTCATCGAAAGTGGAAGTTTTCTCATTGATGACACTAAAATCAGAAAGCAGATCCTTGCCGCCCTTGGCGAGCTGATAACCCAGACGGCTAGGCTTGATGATGGTCTTGCCCTGATAGGTCACACTATAGGTAGGCACTGTGCCATCCAAGGTGAAGTTCACCTTGATTTGTCCGTTAGGAGAAGTGATGTCTCCTGCATCTGCTGAGATGCCAAAAGCCATCAGAAGGCTTGCGAGCAAAAAGAGTTTTTTCATATTTTTTGTTTAAAATTGTTTGTTGCTGCAAAAGTACGGCAAAAATCGATAAGTTGGTACGAATAGTAGGTTCTTGGTAGATTACCGCTATCTACCAACCTCCTCACCTCTCTGAATATCAACATTTTGCTAATTCTCAAAAAAAACGGCTAGTAGATGCGAGATTCTCAATGTTTTTTATTATTTTTGCAGCAGAATCTAAAAACATAGGAAAAATGAGACATCTTTTCGTTATAATCATCACACTGCTGATGCTACAGCCGATATACGTAAAAGCAGACAACAGCCAGCTCTACAAACAGCTGGATGCTGCCATAGAAAAACGTGCGCATTATGTAGAAGTAAAAGAGAAAAGTCTGAACGACATCAAGCAGGGTGCCAAGTATGTAACCAGCAACGAGGACAAGCTCAAGCTTTACGAGCAACTCGCCAATGGATACAAAGCCTACGAGTATGATTCGGCGATGACTTACGTAAAAAAAGGCCTTGTTCTTGCCCAAAAGAGCAACAACATCTTATATCATAAAAGATTCCAACTTAGCCAAACCAGCCTGCTTATCACACGTGGATTCTATGCTGAAGCAAAAAACATCATGCAGAAGATAGAACCCAAGAAAGAAGATCCACTTGACTATCAGTTTCAATACTATTATACACTTTACGGACTATACAACAACTGGTCAACCTATTGTGAAAACAATGAATTCAGCAAGATTTACGACCAGCAGAAAGTGGAATACCTGAAGAAAACATTAGAACTGTCGTCAAAGAAAGATGCATTCTATTACTACCTGCTGGGAGAGTTTTACTATTACAGCAATCATTCCAACAATAACAAGACCATCCAATACTACAAAAAAGCACTGAGTATGGAAAAGCCGGACAGCCGTCTCCATGCCATGACCGCCTTTGCGCTATCCGAAGTATACAAGAAATCCAACAACCAAAAACTGACGGAACATTACCTGCTGGTTGCAGCCATCTCAGACATCACTTCTGCCACAAAAGAAAACGTAGCCCTGCAAGACATCGCACTCTTCATCTGCAAACATAAGACCAGAAGTCTGAATAAAGCCCAGGAATACATCAACCTATCCCTGGAAGATACTTATGCATACAACAACCGATTGCGCCGCATTGAGATTTCATCCAAATTGCAGATGATTACCAATGCCTATACAGATGACATCAGAGCCACCAACAGCATGCTCTACATTGCGCTGTCGGTCATTTTCCTGCTCTTGCTCGGAGTGGGACTTAGCAGTCTGTTCATCCGCAAGAAGAACAAACTTCTGAAACAGAAGAAAGACGAAATCACGGCTACATCGGCAAAAATGGAAGTTCTCAACAACCAGTTGCACCTCATCAACGACGAACTGAAGGACACCAACCAGAAGCGCGAGAGACTGATAAAGGTGTATATTGACCTGTGCTATAAGAACATAGAGAGAAACAGCAAACTGCGCACCTTGGCAGTTAGAAAGATCAAGGCCAACCAGAGTAAGGAGCTGCTGAGCCTCCTTTCTTCCTCAACCAATACAGAGAAAGAGAACAAGGAGTTTCTGACGGAATTTGACAAGGCATTCCTGTCTCTGTACCCAACTTTTATAACCGAGCTGAACAAGCAGCTTACAGAATCGGCACACATCCAGCTGAAAGAGAACGGAGAAATGCCCCCTATCCTCCGTGTGTGCGCCCTGTTAAGATTAGGCATCACAGAAAGTTCAAAGATAGCCGGCATCCTGTCTTATTCGCCACAAACCGTATACAACTACCGTTCCCTGCTCAAGAACAATGCCATCGACAAGGAGCACTTCGAAGAAAATGTGCTCAGACTCTGCATGGTTATCGCAGACTGATGGGAGATTAAGAATACGGCACAAATATCCGAAACAGATAGCTGCCAATGCTTTCTTCCGAAAAAATGGAGCTGATTTGCCAAAGTAACATCTTTGTCGCAGCTTCGTCAATGCCTTTCAACCTCATTGCAACCCCAGTGTAATATAACCACCGTACCTTTGCAACCGAAATCAAACGATATAGGTTATGAATGCTAAAAGGGGAATTATTGTATTAGGATTGCTCTCAGCGGCTAGCATGCCAACGTGGGCGCAACAGATTAAGGGTGTCGTAATCGACCAGAAATCGAAAGAGACACTCATCGGTGCAGTCGTCACTGTGGATGGAACCAACGTGAAGGCTATCACCAACATCGACGGAAACTTCCAGATCGATGGATTGGATAAAGAAAAGAAATATACACTATATATTAATTATGTAGGATATAAGACTCAAAAAATTGACGGGGTTCAGGCGAAGGACGCAGACCAGGTGATCGCGCTGCAACCTGATGAACAGCAGCTGAAGGAGGTGACCGTTACCGCAGTGGAAAGGCGTAATACGGATGCGGCAATGATACAGGTGGCCAAAAACAGTCCCGTCATCGTGAGCAATGTTTCGGCACAGGAAATATCCAGAACGCAGGATACGAATGCGGGTGAGGTGATACGCCGAGTGCCAGGCGTGAGCCTCATCGACGATAAATTCGTGATGGTTCGTGGCTTGTCGCAGCGTTATAACAATGTGTGGGTGAACGGAGGAGCAGTGCCTAGTTCTGAGGCTGATTCCAGAGCATTCTCCTTCGACATCATCCCAAGTTCGCAGATTGACAACCTCACCATCGTGAAGTCGCCAACGGCTGAATATCCCGCAGACTACTCGGGCGGTTTCATCATCGTCAACACCAAGGAGATTCCGGCAGAAAACAGTTTCAACATCGCCGTAGGCGGAAACTGGAATACATCTTCTGCCTTCAAGGACTTTTCTTACTCAAAAGGTTCCGGAACCGATTTTCTAGGGTTCGACAATGGCTTGAGAAAACTGAATGGGGGCATCCATGCTGACTTGAATCCACAGCTCGATGCCAACGGAAAACCGGTGGGCGATTATGCTACTTCGCTCCTGGGCAACGGATTCAATAATGATTGGCTCATCAAGAACAAGAAACCTTTGGGCGACTTGAAACTGGCTGCCAGCCTGAACCAGCGCTGGATGCTCGGCGGAAGAACACTCGGCATGCTCGCCGCCCTAAACTATACCAACGAATACCGCACCTACGAGAACATGGAGAACAATCTCTATGGCATCTATGATGCGGCAAACGACAAGCCGAACTATCTTCGTCACTCTGTTGACGATCAGTATAATAATAACGTGAGACTCGGAGCAATGCTCAACTTCACCTTCCTTTCCAAGGACGGCAATCACAAGTATCAGCTCAAGAACATCTTCAACCAGTTGGCTACCAGCCGATATACCTGGCGTGATGGCGTGAGCGCCCAGTCGAACCTGGAGCGAAGCGCAGAGTATTACTACCGCAGTAGAACTACATATAACGGTCAGCTTACCGGTAAGCACACCTTCACTAGCGATGCCCTTGACTGGAGCATCGGGTATGCGTATGCCAACCGTCATTTGCCTGACCGTCGTAGATACCTCATCGACGATGCTCTTGAATCGGGCGTTTATGCCCTGAGCACCGGCAACGACATATCCCGCGAGTGGACTCAACTCGACGAACACATTCTCTCTCTTGGTGTAAATGACAAGCACCACTTCAAGTTTGGCAACTTTGAGCCAAACTTACAGGTGGGTGCCTATGGGGAGTATCGGACCCGAGAATACCAGACCCGCAACTTCATCTACAACTGGAATGTTTCAGATAACAACATGCCATCCGACTTCCGCCACAGCGATATCCCAACCCTGCTCTCCAGCGAGGCAAACATGGGTTACGACAAGCTGTATCTTCTGGAGGAAAAGCAGATGCGCAATAACTACCGCGGACACAACACCTTAGGCGCCGGATACCTGGCGTTGTCTCTCCCCTTTGGCAAACTCGGCATCCACGCCGGTGTCCGCTTCGAGCATAATGATATGGAACTCATCTCCAATTCCCGTGACTACGAGAAGAGTGAATCGAGCCGTCATTACAAGACCGATGATGTTTTTCCATCTCTCAATACAACATATAAGATTAGCGACCAGCACCAGGTGCGACTTTCGTATGGCCGCAGTATTAACCGCCCAGAATTCCGTGAAGTATCGTCGTCGGTGTATTACGACTTCGACCTTGCCAGCAATGTGCAGGGAAACACTGAGTTGAAGAACTGTTATGTCGATAACCTCGACCTGCGATATGAGTGGTATCCATCCCGTGGAGAGCTCATTTCGCTGGCAGTCTTCTACAAGCACTTCGATTCTCCTATCGAGTGGACCTATACGGTGGCTGGTGGCACTGACTTGATTTACTCTTACAAGAATGCAAAGAGTGCCAACAACTATGGTGTGGAGCTGGATATCAGAAAGAATCTCGGATTCATAGGATTGAAGGATTTCAGTTGGTCGTTTAACGGTGCCCTCATCAAGAGCAAGGTTCAGTTTGAGAAGGGGGCGAAGGAAGAAGACAGACCGATGCAGGGTCAGTCGCCATACCTTATCAACACCGGCATCTTCTATAAGAATGCGCCATTAAAGATGGATATCGCCCTGCTCTACAACCGCATAGGCAAGCGAATCATCGGTGTGGGCAGAAGCGAGGGGAGCACAGGCGATGACTCCAATTCCCGAGTGCCTCACAGCTACGAGATGCCTCGCAACACCATCGATTTCTCGCTGGCTAAGAAATTCGGCGAGCATCTGGAACTGAAGCTCAACGTAAGAGATCTTCTTGCTGAAAAGATATATTACAAGCAGTTTGCTGATGTAACGTATAGCGACGGAAGCAAGAAGGAAGTAGAAGAAATAGCAAGATGCTACAAGCCGGGTAGAAACATCGGTTTGCAGGCAATCTATAAATTTTAGAGACTATCCGTAGAATTTCAAGAAAGATAATAATAGATGTTTGTTTAATAAAACAGGAAACAATGATGAACAAGATGTATTTTTTAGGATGCATGGGCATCCTCGCAGCATCTGCCATGTTGAGCAGCTGCAGCAGTGACAATGACGATCCAACTCCTTCTCCAAATCCTGGATCAGAAGTAGTTTACAAGTGGACAACCAATGGCGGCTTGAAGGCTTGCGACCACATCCTCTTCGGAACAGATGACAAGGAAAACGCCAACGGAACACAGATTGGCAACGGCGACCAGGAATTCGTTTTCACAGGCAAGCAGACTTTGAAGAAAGGCACTTATCTCCTCAAGGGATGGGTATATATTGCAGATGGTGCTGAGCTTACCATCGAACCGGGAACGATTATCAAGGGCGACAAGCAAACCAAGGCGGCACTCATCGCAGAGCGTGGCGGCAAGCTCATCGCCAAGGGTACAGCCACAGAGCCTATCGTCTTTACATCTGAAGAGGCTGCCGGCAGCAGAAAGCCTGGCGACTGGGGTGGCATCATTCTCTGCGGCAAGGCTAAGAACAACCAGACTGAGCAGCAGATAGAGGGTGGTCCTCGTACCAAGCATGGTGGCGCAGATGATGCTGACAACTCAGGAGCCTTGAGTTATGTACGCATCGAGTTTGCCGGTTATCCATTCCAGAAGGATAAGGAGATTAATGGTTTGACTCTCGGTTCTGTAGGTTCAGGCACAGAGATTGACCACGTTCAGGTATCTTATTCCAATGATGATTCCTTCGAGTGGTTTGGCGGTACAGTAAACTGCAAGTATCTCGTAGCCTACAAGGGCTGGGATGATGATTTCGATACAGATAACGGTTTCTCAGGAAAGGTGCAGTATGGTCTTTCTCTGCGCGACAGCAAGATAGCCGACACCTCTCAGAGCAACGGTTTCGAGAGCGACAACTGCGCCGATGGTGCTACCATGGATCCTCGTACCAAGGCAACCTTCTCTAACATCACCTTTGTAGGTCCTAAGGTATTGGATGATAAGTTCCAGAACACCACAGATTATATTACTGCCGGAGCATACAATCCAAACAACGGTTCAGCTCTCGGCAAGTTCCAGTCAGCCATGCAGATTCGCCGTTCTTCTAACCTAAACTGCATCAACTCAGTGGCCTTAGGCTGGCCTATCGGTTTGATTGTTGATGGTGAGAAGGGTGAAACCGTGAAGAATGCCAAGGAAGGCAAATTCAAGCTTCAGAATGTATATTTCGCAGGTATGGATGCCGTTGGTACTGATGCCAACAAGAAGTATGAGGATTACCTCTATGATGCAGCCAACAAGAAGGATCTCGACAAGAATCAGAAGTCATACAGCAATACCTTCTTCTTCTCAGAGCCAAGCAACAAGTATTTTGACAGTTGGGCTTCATTGGTTGGCGCAGACGGTTATACTCCTATCGCCGGCAGTCCGTTGCTTGGAGCCGCAAGTTTCGCCGGCTGGACAGGTTTCGACACCGTAACCTACATCGGAGCCTTCGATGGCAGCAACAACTGGATGAGCGGTTGGACCAACTTTGACCCTCAGAATGCAAAGTACTAGAAAAAGATTAGTACCGGAATAAGAATTAGAATCGCTAATTTCTATTTTGACTATAAGGCTTTCTTTTATTGGAGCATGGCGCAGTGATTTGCGCCATGCTTTTTTTGTTGGGTTATGGAGGGAAACGTTGATGTCCTGAAACAGGACATCAACCTTCATTTATCTTAATCCATGAACTTTATCATGTCCTGGCGTCTTGGCTTTGCCTCCGGCGATTCGTCAGGATAACCCAGGGCGATGCAGTAGAGCAGCTTATAATTCTTAGAGAATGCCATGCGGTCGAGGTAAGGCTTGGCCGACGGAGAATCCAGTATCCAACGGGCAGAACTGCCCAGGCAGCAGGAACCGATGCCCCTTGACCATGCTGCAAGAATGATGTTCTCGCCAAGCAAACCGCAATCAATCTGCGCCATATCATAAGTAGTATCGTAGGCGATGCAAACCACGCATGGAGCATTCACAAAGATGTTCTTGAAGCCCTTGCGCTCTGCTATCTTAGGATTATCCTTTACCACGGCTTGGGTGATTGAATCGATGAGAGCAGGAGAATCTATCACTCTGATTTCGTACGACTGCAGGTTCTGCCCGTTTGGCGCATGGATGCCGCATTTCAGAATCTCGTTCAGGGTATCGCGGCTGATGACGGAATCCTTGTAAGCACGGATGCTTCTGCGACTCATCATCAAATCGGTTACCACACTTGCAGAGTCAACGCTGGTCATTGCCTCCGGCTGTCTGTTCTCATTGCAGGCAGTCAACATCAGTGCAGCTGCCAATCCTAAAAATATCTTCTTCATATTATTCACTGTATGATTAAACTTCATATTATTCATTGTATGATTAAACCTATATTTCAATTAGTATATACCCATGTAGCACTATTAGTATTTATCCATGTAGCGTTATTAGTACATACCGTGCAAAGATAGCAACAAACATTGATATCCAAGAAGATACGTTATGATTTTTAAGAGTTTTTATCGGTCTCTCTGCCATTCTTTTAACAAGTATATATCATAGCCAAACATTTTCCACCTATTTTGCTAGAATTTCCCAAAAACTTCGTATCTTTGCAATGGCTTTATACAAGATAAGCTGTTTATAAAATCATCAAACGTAGAATTATGGAAAGAAAAAGTTATTCTATAGATATAAATCGCATTGCACAATATGCCATGTATGCATATTGCATTTTCGCATTGTTTTCGCTGGCATTTTCTGTTTGCAGACAAGCGGGCTTATCCTTCAGAACAAGTCCCATCCTGATTCCAATAAGTCCCATCCTGGTTACCATCAAGCAACTGGTCTTGCAGCTCGCCCCTATAGCTTTATGGGGAATATTCCGCTACACGCTACCGGCAGGCGTAAAATTGCTACGACGCTGCAGCGAGTTGATGGTACTTTACTATGTGCTCTCATTCATCCTGGGCCAATGCTTCAATCTTCATCTCGTAACGATGATGCAGAACGGACAGATAACACCCACGGCAACTATTCTTACCTGGATACAAAGCTCTATGGGATTGATTTCCGTCATCGCCTCCCTGATAGCCGGCTGCCATCTGTACAGCAAGCACAGAGGTAACATGCGCAAACTGGGCTTAGCCCTTATCCTGGTTTTCATGGTATGGCTGATATGCTCGAATCTACTCCCTGTAGCAGTGTTTTACCTGGCAGACAACACCCAGCAGACAGCCTTCACCAGCGTGAATATCATCAGTATGATAACAACGACATCGGCATATATATACGCTTACTACATGATGTATCGGGCGATAAACGACTGAAAAAAGTTATAAAAAACTCCGTTTCTGAGTTTTCAAGACATCAGGAACGGAGTTCAAACATTAATCCTCGAACAATTTATGAAATTCAACGGCATCCATAAATTGATAATTTGGATTATTTCCTACATTTCTTCTAAGCCTATTTAAATTGGAAGGAGTTGCAGCTTTCTTTGTCAGCAAAACATAGAAACTGTTATCAAAAGAATAGTTAGAAGTAACCATTGCCTTTGATTCACTAACCTTTTTTGCTATCTCCTTTGAATCCAAATTCCTGGTATTGCTTAGTCGAAATTTTGCATCGGCCAAAAGTAATCTCTTATCATTCACATGCAATAGCATATCTGCAGAAGATTTCTTATCAGCATGATGTTTTTGAGAAATAAATCTTTTGCTGTCCAACAATCAATCTTGATTCCCTGATAATTGCCAATCTTAAATTTCGCCATAGTTCTCTACGTATTTCTGAAGAGTATCAAAAGACTTGTTGAATGATTCAAATACAGGTTCAATATCACAGCCCAAATTCTTATAGTAGAACGAATCTGTACCTTCACTTTGCTCTGCCAGATAAAAGCGAGTAGTATTCAACAAGCCCTCTTTTTCAGAGATATACCTGATAGCCGATACCATATCGGGATTGTGACTCGTGATGAGTATCTTGGTTCCAAATGTTTTGTTGATGCGAACAAGAAGATGCGCCAACTCAACCACCCATTGTGGATGAAGATTTGTTTCAGGCTCATCAATCTCCAACAAAGTGTTTTCTGTCAGCCACCCGTTTTCTATCAGACGAAGCATATAAACCAGCGGTTTGAATCCCGATGCTATATCTTCAATTCTAATATCCTTACCATTGTTGCTGTGATAAACTAAATCAACAGCATCGAAATTTTCCTTTTCTACAATAGAACCATCTATCATTTTATTAATAGAATGAAGTAATTCCTGTTTGCCGGTAATCTCACTTCCTTTTTCATTTACATGAACCACTTTATGTGCCAAGGAAGTCATCAGAACCCTATCTGATTGACGAAGAGAAATAGCTGCTGGTGTTCCTATATATATGGCATTATTTAAACTATATATCTTTCCAAGTCTATCAACAAGCAATTCCACTTCATCTTCCTTAAAGCTTATGCTGGCAGGAAAGCCATCCTTTTCCCGATATACAGAAGCGATTTTCTCTTTCAAGTAACTGATGGGACGATTTTTTTTGTTGTTTTCATATTTCTGAAGACATTCAGAAAACAACTGAATGGAATTTCGTTCTATATTCTCATGAACATGATTTTGTTCAGTAATCCCAAAAAGATTAAGCACTCGACGCACCTGCTGAGGATTCTGCTCTTTCTGAAGAAAGTTAACCAGCATGTCATCAAGTGAACCAATCGCTCTTTTATAATAAAAATCGAGCTTCTCCACACCACCATTACTCAATGTTACCATTGTCATTAATGATAAGGTATGGTCAAAAAATCGTTTTTTATCATCATCCAGATAATTTGAGATATCATCCAGCGCAGTAGAATATTTCTCTAATGATTTGATAATCACATCTCTGAAATCAGAGAAAAAGAAACTGTCTAACACAGACAATGTATTGACGATATAATACAACCAACGGGACATAGTGCTTTTTCCACAGCCATTGCTTCCCACGATAACTGTGATACCCTCTATTTCGATATCAGCATGCCCTATAGCATGATAATTGTCTATATTAAATTTATACTTGCTCATTATTCAAACTATTTTAATGCAAAAAAACGATGTTTTTGTGTAACCTCCAAATTTTCATAGCACTTTTTACTGCCAAGGGTTCATAAAAGCCAGATTCCTATCACGAATATAAGTATAAAAGACTTAAAATGAGAGAATTTATTTTGGAAATCTAGATTTTATACCTATTTTTGCACATCAAAAAAGAAAAATAAAGAAAAAGTATGAATATCAAGGAGAATTATCAACAATATGTAAGCCGATACGCTTCTGAGGTGGCTGCCCTGAAGCGTAAGAATACGGGATTTATAACGGGCGAGCTGCTGGCTTTTGGCGGCATCCTCGCCTTCCTGATCTGCTATTTCGCATTGGATGGAGATACGCAGAACTATCTGATGGGGGCAGTGCTGTGCCTGATTGCCTATCTGGGAATCAGACGAATTGACGACAAGAACAAGGAGAAGATAGAGCATCTTTCGGCTTTGCTCAAGGTTTATCAGGACGAAATCAAGGCTTTGGAGGGCGATTTCTCGCCTTTCGAGACGGGCGATTCCTATCAGAATCCGCAGCATCCTTATTCCTTCGACCTCGATGTCTTCGGCAAGAGTTCGCTGTTCAACCGCATCTGCCGAACCATCACATCGGGCGGTTCGGAGGCACTCGCCAGGAATCTTACCCGGGAAACGCCTCTGAGCATGGAGGATATCAAAAGAAGAAGAGATTTGCAGAAGGAATTGGCTAGAGAAGGCGAAAACTGGCGAATGGAATTCCTGGCACTTGGCGAAAAGAACAGAAACCTAACTGCGGATGGCAAAATGGTGAATGGCAAGACGAAGAAGATTGATTCTGCTGCGGTGGCGGATGCGATGCAGAAGGTTTCGAAGATGGAGGTGCCGGCATGGTTTGGTTCTCCGGTATCGCTCGTTATCGGATGGCTGCTGATTATCGGAGTCGTTGGTTCCGTGATTTTGTCGATATGCAATATGTTTTCGGTGGATTTCGCCTTGTGGTGGGTGTTGGTTCAATACATGGTGGTATTCTTCGTCTGCAAGCAGACACTTGATAAGATAGATAGCAATGGCGGCAAGCTTCGCCATCAGCTCATCGCCTATGCCCAGATACTTCAGCTTATCAACAGGCGCAATTTCCATAGCGAATCAGGCAAGGAGATGCAGAATTCCCTGGCAGATGCCCTGCCTTCCTTTGCCCAACTGGAAAAGATATTGAAGGGGTATGACAGAAGAGGCAACTTCCTGGGTCTTTTCTTCACCGATGCCTTCATGCTGAGCGATTTCTTCCTAGTTCGCAGTTTCCTGAAATGGAAGAATACCTATATGGTGAAGATGGAGGAATGGATGCATATCATCAGCGAGATGGATGCGATGGTTTCGATGGCGGATTTCAGATATAATCATCCAGAGGCGGAAGAGGCGGAATTTGTTTCGGGAAGTCCGGAAGCAGATACAGATAGCGATGTTTCTGAAAATGCAGGAATCGGAAGTCCGGAAATCGTGTTCGAGGGAAAGAATCTCTATCATCCTTTCCTGGGTGCCAAGGCGGTGAAGAACGATTTCACCATCAAGGACGACAACTATTATATCATCACCGGAGCCAACATGGCGGGAAAGAGTACCTTCCTGCGTTCGCTGGGCGTGAACTATATCCTGGCAATGGCGGGTATGCCGGTGTTTGCGGATCAGCTGAAGATTTCACGTTTCAGATTGTTCTCGAGTATGAGAACCACCGATGATTTGACGCACGGCATCTCTTACTTTAATGCAGAGCTGATAAGACTGGAAGAGCTGCTGAAGTTCTGCAGGGAAAGTGCTGAGGGAAAGTGCTGCAAGGAAAGTGGAGAAGACAATAAGGAGCCACTCCGAACGCTGATTATTCTGGATGAGATTCTGAAGGGAACGAATTCATTGGATAAGCTGAATGGTTCGAGAAAGTTCCTCGAAGCCATTGCCAAGCAGCCGGTGAGCGGCATCATCGCTACCCACGATCTGGAGCTCTCCAAGATGGAGAATGATGCATCAGGAAAATTCCATAACTATTGTTTCGAGATAGATTTAGGCACAGATGTTACCTATACTTATAAGATACAGAAGGGCGTGGCA